>OGQM01001863.1_pt1 | contig 13652 bp, 11 predicted proteins | sample 1553191 | NCBI WGS metagenome assembly OGQM01 (sample SAMEA2579954, study PRJEB22360) | human gut metagenome | biome: human gut; feature: human-associated habitat; material: faeces | place: Denmark | collected 2008/2010 | reverse complement strand
ATTGTATTTGCACTTATTTAGAAATATCCATTATTTCTTGAATATTCCACAAAAGTCCAATATCATTTTATCCTTCCTCCAAGATAGCTCTTTAAACTCGTTGTGAGCCGTAAGGAACACCACGATGTCTGCCTTGTCGTAGGCTTCGCAGTAGTTAGTCAGCTTAAACACGTTGTGCTCTTTTACATTCGGTTCTACGACCAAAATGTCGGCATTGTTGCAGCTCTGCATCACTTTCGTGGTAATATACTTCGCCGGACTTTCACGCAAATCGTCAATATTTGGTTTGAATGCCAATCCCATCATGGCTATAACTGGTTTACGATGATTCTTCAACTCAAACTTCAACATGGCGTTCTTCACCTTTTCAGCACACCAGAAACTCTTGTAGTTGTTAATATCACGTGCATCGCTGATTAACTTGCTTTCTGCCGGGAAATCAGCAGTGATAAAGTATGGATCTACCGCAATACAATGACCTCCTACACCGCAACCGGGTTGCAGGATATTTACACGCGGATGCTTGTTGGCAAGGTTAATAAGTTCCCAAACATTGATACCAGCCTTGTCGCAGATAAGCGAAAGTTCATTGGCAAAAGCTATCTGTACATCGCGACTGGAGTTCTCCGTCAGCTTACACATTTCCGCTGTACGGCAGTTAGTCTTGTGAAGTGTGCCCTGCACAAATTGCGAATAGAATGCTATTGCCTTTTCGGTAGATTCAGGATTCAAACCACCGATGACCCGATCGTTGTGTACCAATTCATAGATCACATTACCTGGCAATACACGCTCCGGGCAATAGGCTATGAAAATCTTACTTTCCAATTCCGGACGTTCACCAAAAATGATGCGTGCCATAGCCTCTGTAGTTCCTACAGGTGAAGTGGATTCTATTACATAAAGATCCCCTTCTTTCAGTAACGGCAATACGGCACGTGTAGCCGCTTCCACGTAACTCACATCCGGCTCGTGGTTTCCCTTGAACGGGGTTGGGACCACCATGAAGTATGCATCGCTGACTTCCGGTGTAACCGAAGCCTTCAACATGCCAGCTTTCACTACTTCCTGTAACATTTCCTCCATGCCAGGTTCAATGATGTGCAAATGTCCCGCATTGGTCATTTTCACTACATGAGGATTAATGTCAACTCCTGTTATTTGAATGCCGTGCTTTGCGGCAATAATGGCTGTAGGTAGTCCGATGTAACCCAAGCCCATGAAACATGCTTTCATTTATCTTTGTATTAAATATTAAATCATTCATTTACATAAAAAAACACATATTAGGGCAAAGTCTTCCCGAATGTAAATACGCTATATTTTACACACATTTTTCAAGAAAGACAGATTGTCTATTTTTTGCTTACAAGTTGTCACATAAAAAATAAGGGAGTGAACATCATTTCCTCCTAAATCATACATTCCTGCTTTTAATAATATCTTCGCTTTCTTCTCTATGTGCTTACCATACATTCCGACTAATGACGGTATATTTAATTGAAAAGAAATTTGGTTCTTTTTTAACGTTTTATAATCCATCATTTGCATATACTCATATCGTTCCGGATGGGCCAACAAAGGATGATAACCTTTCTTTTGGATGCGTTGCAAAATAGACAGTAATCCCATTGGTGGATTGAAATAAGAAGTTTCCACTAACAGATAACGTTTTCCCTCCTCAAGGGGTAACAGGTCATCCTTTTCCAACCGTTCCTCAAAAAGGTTATCCAACATATATTCCGCAGCCAAAGCCAATTCCACCTTCCCTTGATATTTTTGTTTTAAGCTCAAAAATTTTTGTTGTAATGTAACAGTTTTATTGGACATGTCTTCCATGACGTGAGGGGTAAGCCATATTTTCCGCACTCCTTGCCGCTCCATCTCATCCAAAATTCTCCATGTTTCTTCTTCTGTTTTTACTCCATCATCAATACCTGGCAACAAGTGACTATGGCAATCGGTGAAACCACGGAAAAAACCGCTTTCCGCTAATGTTTTTTTCTGTCGAAAAAGCCACATTCCTGTTGACTATTTATTTTGAGTTGCCGTAATAAGAGGTATACCCATTGTGGTAACCATAACTGTAACCATATCGATAACTATAGCGTCCACCAGTACTTTCCGTCCCATTCAAAATTACCGAAAGGTTTTTGAACCGCTTTCTAGATAAATACTTTCCAATTCAGATAACAGTGAGCGGTCCAATAATCCCGCCCGTACCACAAAGAGTGTCCGGTCGGCATATTGCTCTATGATTTGTGTGTCTGCCACGATATCTATCGGCGGACAATCCACAAAGATATAATCGTATTCATTGCGCAAGATTTGCATCAAGGTTGCAAATTTTTCATCTTCCAGCAGTTCCGTCGGATTCGGGGGAATGGCCCCCACAGGAAGAACATGCAAATTGGCATGTTTCTTATCTATTACAAGCGCTTCATTCCAATTAGCCACCCGATTACCCAAATAGTCACTCAGACCTTTCTTAGGCGACCCCACATAAGCAGAAATGGATCCATGTCGCAAATCTCCATCTATCACCAATACTTTTTTCCCTTTAATGGCAAAGCTCGTGGCTATGTTCACCGAAAAGAAACTCTTTCCACTACCCGAATTGAAAGAGGTAATCACAAATACTTTCTGATCGGTATTCTTTTTTTTCATAAAGTCCACGTTGGAGCGAAGTACACGAAAAGCTTCGTTGATGATGTTGCGATTGCCTTCTTCCACCACGATTGTTTTTTCCTGAGATTTGTTCTTCTTTTTCTTGTTATTGGAATATAATGGTATTTCACCCAAATAGGGCACACTCAAGTTCTCCAAATCTTTCTTACCCCGAACTTTGGTGTTCATGTTTTCTTGCATAAAGATAATGACTGCCGGTACTAAAAGCCCGAGAGCAAAAGCCACCAACAAAATGTTTTTCTTATTCGGTGCCATTGGTAAAGCACTGCCACGTGGAGCTGTAATCACTCGCGTATTATAAGCGGTAAACGCTTGGGACAGTTCGTTCTCTTCACGCTTCTGGAGCAGATACAGGTACAACTCTTCCTTTACTTTTTGTTGACGTTCTACCGATAACAAGTATTTGGCCTGACTCGGATTAGAAGCTAACTGTTGAGTGGTCGCCACTTCCTGTTGACGAATACTGCGTATCTGGGTATTCAGTGATACAATCAGATTATCAACTGATTGCAAAATGGTACGCTTCATACTCTGCATAGAGTTTCCCAAATCTTTCACCAACGGGTTCTTCTCGCTACTGTTAGCTATCAACCGGTTACGATCCAACACAATCTTGTTGTATTCTCCGATTTGACTTTCGATATTTACGTTAGCTATACCGGAGTTGGTTGGCAATGGCTGGTTCATTTCCTTGCTGTTCAGTTCGCGACGAATATACTGGGCCGTGGTAAGCTGATTGGTGAGTGCTCGAATTTCTTTTTTATTCTCAGCTGACTGGCTCATATACAGATTGGATGCGGCTTGTACGTCCGGCAACAGATGTTCACTCTTGTAGCTGGAGATGTTCTCATCCACATGACCCAATTCGTTTTCAATCACGCCCAAACGTTCACCGATAAACCGTGAGGTACTTACTGCTATCTGGTTCTTGTCCTGGATCCATTTCTCGTTATAAACCTCAATCAATGTATTTAATATATCTTCTGCCTTTTGTACAGAAGCATCATCAATGCTCAAATTAATAATGGTGGCATCTTCATTGCCTAATTCAGCCCACAATTTTTGCGTATAGCTGTCTGCCACCATATCAGCCGGTTCTTTACTATATTGAATAGTGCTGCCTGTAAAAAAATTCTCATATTGAGAAGTTAAGCTGATGGCCAATGTTCCTGCTGATGTTTGAATGGAATCTCCTATAATTCCTTCAAACCGTTCCCCAGTTTCTTCTCCAGCAACGATAAAGTTTGAAAGATAAAACTTGTTTTGTGCACCAACTTCTATATCAAAACTTACACTTTTTTTATTATCAAAAAGATAAGTCACCAATATCGGGCTTGATTTATATAATTCTATTCTTTTTAAGCCCCTACGAATAGTATATATCTCATTTAGCCCCAAACGCTTCACCACCTCTGTCATCAGCGTAGGGGATTTCAAGGTGAGCAGTTCGTTGTTGATATTGGTGTTTGATTTAAAAATACCCATATCTGCAAACTCATTCATTGCACTTGCCGGAGAATTGTTCTTGGAGTCATCCTTAATTAAAATGGCAGCCGTCCGGGTATAGACATTAGGAGTACTCAACAAATATAATGATGCCGTTGCCAACGCAACGAACAAGGAAGTGGCAAACCAATACCATTTCGGGATAAACATACCCCATAAATCTTGTATCCGTATAAAATCATCGGTAGGTTTGCCTGTGTTCGTTCTATTCTTTATCATTTTGGCTCTCTTTAATATCTTATAAAATAAAATTCAATACATTACTTGAACAGCAAAACACCCAGCGAGGATAGGAGCGAACCGATACTGATCCACAACGATACCGATTTTACACTGTTCTCATTAATGGTGCTTTGTCCGGCACGTACCTTGTTGGGCTGTACATACACCACATCATTCTGTTTCAGATAATACACCGGTGAATTAAACAGATCTTTCGAGCGGATATCCACCCAATGGGTTACACGCTCGCCGTTTTCTTCACGGATGACAAATATCGCATCTCGCTTTCCGTAGATGCTTAGGTCACCCGCCATACTGATGGCTTCCAAAAGGGTAATCTGATCTTTTGTAATGGCATATTTACCTGGAGTTTTCACCTCGCCCAACACGGAGAAATAAAGGTTCATAAACTCAACTGTAACTACCGGATCGTTTACCAGATTCTCTTCCATCAGCCTTTTTTTTACCAGGGTGGCAATCTGGCTCTTGGTCATACCGGCAATATGCAATGTTCCGACAACAGGAAAATCAATGTTCCCCTTATCATCCAATGTGTAACCTGATATTTCTCCATTGATGTTGCCAGAACGTAAATCAGAAGATCCGGCACGGTATTGCACCCGTGTCAAATTAAACAGAGCCGCCAATTGCGGATCCTTACTGGACACCATAATGGAAATCTGGTCTTTGGGTTGTACGGTAATATCCCGTGCCCCGATAATCGCCTCGGGTTGATTAACTACGATATCTTGAAAATAGACAATTTCTTTGGAGGTATTGCAGGACACCAATAAGACACACAAGAAACATAATTTAATTAAATGAAATTTCATATCTGATTTTTTTTCTGTACAATTAATTATTCTACTTTATGTTTTCGTTTGATTTTCATAGTTATGTAGCAATGAATCACCGTCCAAACAGCCACATCCAACAGAAACAAGTTTGTTACGGAAAGGCAATGAATCAAAAAACAATTTCCCAATGCAAAAAAAGCTGCCATAATAATAATGCTTACCATAGCTTTACGTTGGGACATTCCTAAGGCTATAAATTTATGGTGGATATGATTCCGGTCTGGAAGAAATGGATTTTTACCGTTACGCAACCGGTGAATAACCACACGTATCACATCAAACATTGGTACAATCAAAAAAGAAAAAGCTATCACAATGCTACCGGGAAAGGCACTCTCTTTCACTGGATCGGACATACTCAGACGGATGACCATCACTGCCAGCAGCATCCCGATAGTGAGCGAACCGGTATCACCCATAAAGATCTTGCGTCCCCGATATATCTTACCGTATACGTTATAATAAAAGAACGGCAATAACACACTGAAAGCAGCTAGACTGATAAAGGCATACATCCACCATTGCAAATGGATGAACATGCAGCTGAAAGCGAGGAATGAGATAATACTCAACCCAGAGGCAAGTCCGTCAATGCCGTCTATCAAATTGATGGCGTTCAGGATATAGACGATGACGAATACTGTGAACGGCACTCCTATGTAATAAGGTATGACATAAATACCGAACAACCCGTATAGGTTGTCGAAGCATAACCCGGAAATCACCAACAGTATGCCACAAAGTATTTGCACTACAAATTTGGAACGGTAACGTACACCGATAAGGTCATCCATCATACCTATAAGATAAAGTATGAACAGACAACAGAGCATGGAAAGCAGACGGTTCGTCAAGTCCATGTCGAGTATGTTATAGCCCTGCCAAAGGTTGTAACCGATAATGGCAAGCGAAACCGTAACTGTGATACAAGGAAAAAAGGCGATACCGCCTAACCTTGGTATATGGGCAGTATGCAACTTACGTTCGTCCACTGAGTCGAACAGGCGACGTCGGAAAGAGACCAACGAAATGCGAGGCAGGACCATCGCACTCAATGTCCAGCCGACTATGACTATAAAGGCAAATTCGATAAAATGAAGAATGTCCACTATATGATTCTTTTGATGATTTTCTTAATCTTGCCCTATCCGTTGTAGAAAGGCTTGTGGAATATAGGAAGTAGCCACGGCGCATACGCCTTGGACGGTGACCACCAAACGGCGATTCTTCCTAATCCGGCAGATAACCCCTTCCGCTCCCTTGAACTTTCCGTCAATGACCCGTACACGTTCTCCCTGTTGAAACTTGGAATTGTCCTCCCCGAAATATTCCATTCCCTGCTCGCCGGACGAGGTGACCAGCATGAAAATGTTCATTTCCCGATCAGGAATGGCAAGGGGAAGTCTTTTCAATCCCTTCTGTCTTGTATATAGGATTACCTTATTGGTGAATTGTCGCTGTACTTCCAAAGCACGACAAACGGTTGAACGGAAGAACATAAGCGAATTAATGACCGGACGACGGAGTTTCTTCTTTATGCCGTTACGTTCCATCAAGGTTTCCTCACAAGGAATGTAAGTCTCGATCTTGTCTTTTTTCAATATATCCTCAATCTCGAAAACTTTGTTATAAAATACTTTTAGGGCGAACCAATGTTCGTGTGTGTGTGTTTCTATGTTCAACGAAAAGTAATGTTACCGGGTTGATAAAAAGGATATAATTTCCATTCCTGCACCTTCTGCTTTTTCAAATAAGGAAGATACAGCAATCAAGGTTAATCCGGTTTTTTCCTTCATAGGACTTCCGGAATGCGGGCCGCTCCTGACTACAGTGAGCGGATACCGTAACCCCGTATTCGTACCGTTTCTATGTAAGAGAGGGTACACATGTTGTTTTTTTCTGATAATCAAGAATATACATTGCTATAAAAGTACATTTTTGCTCGGTTTGCTCGGTTTTAGACTCGAAAATACGCTCGAATGGAAAATGCAACGTTCTCCTTTTATTTTATATTCTTATTACGGCACTATTTTGATTCATATTAAATTAGTAATATAAATTATTGATAATCAGCTGTTTGTAAATGGGGGGGGGGGTAAAATAAGGAAATAAAAACGTTTATTTTACTTTTCAGTTTTACTGAGAATCATTACCTTTGCAGTGTGTTTTTACCCTCTCTTACATAGAAATGGTATCGTTCAAACCCTTCAAAATCTTCTCGTTCGCATTATCTATTATGGCATTGTCCAAAGAATCCAAGTAAATAAGCGTAGTCCTTTCGCTGCTGTGTCCCATCCCCGCACTGATGACGGCAATCGGTACGTCGTGGTTGCGTGCGGCGGTAGCCCAGCTGTGGCGTGGCGTATATGAGGACAAAGGTAATGGTTCGCCAAGCAATTTGCCCAACCGTTTCAACTTTCGGTTATGGTAGTTCAATCCGGTCCGATATTGACGGTAAGCCAGCTCCGGCTGTTCATCGGTAAGGATGGGGAAAAGATATGGACTTTCCGGACAAGTCCGCCCATACCGTTCCAATATCGTTACCATACACGGCTCTATGCGGAGTGTCAGGTATTGCCCGGTCTTATGACGATAATAGGTGATTCGTCCTCCACCTACATCCTCTTTTTTCAAATAGGCCATATCCACAAACGCCATCCCACGGGCGCAATAGCTGAACACGAACATATCTCTTGAAAGTGCCAGAGCCGGTGATCCGGATAGGTCAAGCCGCTGTAACTTCCGAATGGTTTCCTCATCCACGGCACGCTTCGATGTGCGAGCCACTCCTGTATAAACCTCACGAAACGGAAAGGTCTGCACCGCAAGACCTTGCTTTACGGCCTTGTTATAGACGGCACGCAGAATCCGCATATAGAACGAGCTGCTGTTTCTCGCTACCTTTTGTTGCCACAACCATGACTCATACCGACACGCCAGGGCGGAATCCAACGATGAAAAAGGAATGTCGTCACCGTCCAGGAAAGCGGAAAAGCTGTTCAGTGCACGCCGGTAATTACGAGAGGTGCCGTATTGGCCATTCTCCCAAAGCGTTTCCATCTCTTTTTTCATGTAGTACAGGAAACCGGGCTCGGAAGGCAGGGAGCGATAGCGGTTGAGTATTTCCGACAAGGTGTATGTTTCTCCGCTACAGTCCAGCTCGCGGATAATCTCACGGATGTCACGCATCTCCTTTTCCGCCCGTTTCCGGTAGGCGGTCAGGACCCTCTCATTGCCGGGGACAGCGACAAGCTCACGTTTCGTCTCATTCCACCACTCGGGAAATATCCTCATGTCGGTGGTAATCTGCCTGTTCTCCTGACGGTGGCAAAGCTGGTAACAGAGCGTGCCGGCCTTACCCTGTACCGTCGACGGACGGAATTTTAATTTAATGGTAGCCATATATAGTCTGTTTTATGATGAATAATAGGTACATAGATACAACCCGTGGGCTATATTGTTGAAGGAAGAAAATATTTAGTCATGGATTCCGCTTCTCCACTTGGAACACCGAATATCACCTGATGCCGATGCCAAACTCTGTAAATCTTCTTGAAAGACAGTCCGAATAGCCTCGTAAAGAATCAAAGTCCGAAAATGAAAAGCGACGTTTTTTCCGTGGAACAAGTCTAGAAATATTTATATCGCATAAACAACAAGACAGTATATGTTTTCTGGGAAATTCGTAAAAACAGACGGATACCAGCGAGTTCCCTATAATCAAAGATAAATCAAAACCGTATTGTCACGGGCGTTCCGGCTTCGCTTTCCATGAGTATTTTCCTTGCGACAAGTCGCGGAAAATACACATGGAAACAAACGCCCGGACAATGGTTTTGATTTCGGGAAAGATTATAGGGACTCACTGCGACCGACGCGACGCATGACCGTGTCATTGATGAAAAAAGGAGGGCCTCCTTTATATCCCTAATAAATTCGGCAGGAAGTACGGGATATATGGGCAGACCTGCAATGTCTTATGAAAAAAACGCCGCCCCATGAGAAGACAGGGACTTCAGCTCCCTCTGCTCTGCATAATCCTCCCTTTGCGCCCGTGCCGGCTTCTTCGCCCTTCCTCCGCATACCATATCCTTGTTTTCACGGCATGTTTCTCTCACGGAAAACCAGTCTTTCGGACATTTGATGACATCTGATGACACCTGATGACACCTTTTTGAAAATCAGTGTTTTATTCGGATTTAGCCCATATTTTTGAAGTGTCAAAGCAATTTATTAACCCCAAAAAGAAAAGGTATGGCACAAGAAAAGAGCCCGAACGAAAAGCCTAGACAGCCCCGGAAACCGAAGGTCATGAACGATGCCCCTTTGGTGGAACAGATCACCGAGCTGATGATGATTCATAACAAGAGCGATCCGAAAGCCGGTGTACAAGTGGTCAGCGAGATCGACAAGGACGGGAAGGTCAAGACGGTTCCAGCGGACGAGAAGAATGAAAACTCATTCCTGAAATTCGACAAGAATTCGAGTATCCTCGAAAACTTCATCAAGAATTTCTGGAGCCAGCTGAAAGAGCCTACGCATTTCAGGCTTATCCGCATGACCTTCAACGATTACAAGCAGAACAAACAGGCTCTCAAGGATTTGGCCGAAGGTAAGAATACAGACGCGGTAAAGGAGTTTCTGAAACGCTATGAAATCGTACCGAAGGCAAACAATCAGAAAAACAGTCAAACAAAAGAGGAGGAAACAACAATGGCAAAAAAGCAGGAACAGACAACGCAGGCTCAGCCTGAACAGGTATCACAGGTGGAAGCTGCCGCACAGGGGCGCGAACAGCAGGAACCGCAACGCCAGCAGACACCCACGTACCGCTACAACGAGAATATGATTAACTGGGAGGAACTGGGTAAGTTCGGCATATCCAAGGAAATGCTGGAGCAGTCCGGACAGCTTGACGGCATGCTGAAAGGATACAAGACCAACAGGACCATGCCGCTGACACTCAACATTCCTGGGGTACTGACTGCCAAGCTGGACGCACGCCTTTCATTCATATCCAACGGCGGGCAGGTCATGCTGGGCATCCACGGTATCAGAAAGGAACCGGAACTGGACCGTCCTTATTTCGGACATATCTTCACGGAAGAGGACAAGAAGAACCTGCGTGAAAGTGGAAACATGGGACGCGTGGCTGACCTTAACCTGCGTGGTAACACAACTGAGCCGTGTTTGATTTCCATCGACAAGAATACCAACGAACTGGTAGCCGTCCGACAGGAGCATGTCTATATCCCGAATGAAATCAAAGGGGTAACCCTGACTCCGGACGAAATTCAGAAACTGAAAAACGGAGAACAGATATTCGTAGAGGGAATGAAATCCAATCAGGGTAAAGAGTTTAATGCCAATCTGCAATACAGTGCAGAAAGAAGAGGCATCGAATTTATCTTCCCGAAAGACCAGGCCTTCAATCAGCAGACGCTCGGCGGGGTACCGCTTTCCCCCATGCAGCTCAAAGCGTTGAATGAAGGACATACCATCCTTGTAGAGGATATGAAACGAAAGAACGGCGAACTGTTTTCCTCCTTCGTTACCATGGATAAGGTAACAGGCGGGCTCCAATATACACGCCACAATCCGGAAACGGGAGAAATCTACATACCGAAGGAAATCTGTTCGGTACAGCTCACACCGGAAGATAAAGAAGCTTTACGCAAAGGGCAGCCCATCTATCTTGAGAACATGATCAACCGTAAAGGTGAGGAATTCTCGTCATTCGTCAAGCTGGACCTGGCAAGTGGAAGACCACAGTATTCCAGAACTCCGGACGGTTTCAACGAACGACAGGCACCTACCATCCCGGCTGAGGTTTACGGACACCTGCTTTCGGCACAGGAAAGAGCAAACCTTCAGGACGGAAAGGCCATCCTTGTAACGGGTATGAAAGGTCCCAACGGCAAACCGTTTGATTCCTATCTGAAAGTAAACGCAAACACCGGACAGCTGCAATATTTCCAGGAAAATCCGGATGTGCGCCGCAATACCTCACAGCGTGCTTCACAGACTGACAATACCCAGCAGCAGGAACAGAAGAAGGGAGCAAAACAGGCTGTCTGACCTGAACGGGATTCAAATCATTCAAATCATCAACTACTAAAAAAAGGAAAGAACATGAACAAGACCAATCATCATATCTACAAGGCTGAACAAATCGACTGGGAGAAACTGGAATCGGTAGGTATCAGCAGATCGCAAATTGAAAAGGACGGAAACATGGACCTGCTCCTTCAGGGAGAGGAAACCAATGTCATGTCCATTAAAATCAAGACTCCTGTATTTTCACTTACAATGGATGCCACACTCAGTCTGATTGAAGACGAGAATGGAAATCCGGTCATCAGCATAAACGGTATCAACCCTTCAGGTGAATAAATAAGAATCCATAATGTATCATCTCTCTTTCCATACGGACTTACCGTATGGAAAGATATAAAAAACAGAATTTATCATGATTGCCATATTAACAGACAAACCAAGTGTAGGAAAAGAAATCGGAAGAATCATCGGTGCAAGTAAGAAACGGATATGTGGAAGGAAACGGCTACATGGTTACGTGGACTTTCGGGAACATGCTGTCACTGGCCATGCCGAAGGACTACGGAACCCAGAAGCTGGAACGGAATGACTTTCCTTTCATCCCGTCCGAATTTGAGCTGATGGTACGTCATACACGCACCGAGAACGGATGGATACCGGACATTGATGCCGTGCTCCAGCTTAAAGTAATCGAGAGAGTGTTTCAGGCATGTGACACCATCATTGCGGCTACCGATGCCAGCCGTGACGGGGAAATGACATTCCGCTATGTATATCAATACCTGAACTGTACACAGCCCTGTTTCCGTCTGTGGATTTCATCTCTTACCGACGAGTCTGTGCGTAAAGGCATGGAAAACCTGAAGCCGGACAGTTGCTACAACAGCCTGTTCCTTGCTGCCGACAGCCGCAACAAGGCGGACTGGATTCTCGGAATCAACGCCAGCTATGCCATGTGCAAGGCGACGGGCCTCGGCAACAATTCCCTTGGACGGGTGCAGACACCGGTACTGGCTGCCATCAGCAGACGCTACCGTGAAAGGGAAAACCATATTTCATCGGACAGCTGGCCCATCTACATCAGCCTGCAAAAAGACGGCATCCTCTTCAAGATGCGCCGCACACAGGATCTTCCCGGCAAAGAATCCGCAACAATGTTTTTCCAGGACTGCAAACTGGCACATCAGGCACAGATCACAGGTATCAGTCACAGCGTTAAGGAAATACTTCCACCGGATCTGCTTGACCTGACACAACTTCAGAAGGAAGCGAACATCCGCTATGGTTATACCGCATCAGAGGTGTATGACATCGCACAGTCCCTTTATGAAAAGAAACTGATTTCCTACCCAAGGACTTCCAGCCGTTATCTGACGGAGGATGTGTTTGACTCGCTTTCACCAATCATGGCGCGTCTGCTTTCATGGGAGCTGTTCCCTGCCGCTAAAGGAACTGGAGGTATTGACATATCCAGTTTGTCCCGCCACGTAATAAGTGCAGAAAAAGCCAATGTACATCATGCCATCATCATTACAGGTATCCGTCCCGGGAATCTGTCCGAAAAGGAAATGCAGGTTTACAGACTTGTAGCCGGAAGGATGCTCGAAGCATTCATGGCTCCATGCCGCATAGAAACGACAAATGTTGAAGCGGTCTGTGCCGCACAGCATTTCAAGGTCGAACAAACAAGAATCATTGAAGCCGGCTGGCATGATGTGTTCATGTGTTCCGACATGATCCCGACATCGGGGTATTCCGTCAAAGAACTCCCAAAAATGGAGAAAGGTGATACCCTGAATGTATGCGGATGCAACATGGTACACAAGAAACAGCTGCCGGTAAATCCGTTCACGGATGCAGAACTGGTGGAATACATGGAACAGAACGGACTGGGTACGGTATCCTCACGTACCAATATCATCCGTACACTGGTTAACCGTAAGTATATCCGTTATTCAGGGAAATATATCGTTCCGACCCCGAAAGGCATGTTCACCTACGAAACCATCCGTGGAAAGAAAATTGCGGATACTTCACTCACCGCAGACTGGGAAAAACAGCTGGCCGGACTTGAAAGCGGAATGATAACCGGACAGGACTTCCTGAACAAGATCAGGACTCTCGCCAAGGAAATGACTGATGACATTTTCAACACCTATTCCACAAAAGAAGAATAACATCTATACCTAATCAACCAAGAGAATGCAGGCCGGAAGGTCTGCATTTTTTGTATCCGTACAGAAAAGATTCTGTTTTTCCGCTTTTAAGCGGCAAAGGTCTTGGATTGCCTGCCTTTTGCCGCAAGGCTGCCCTGAAGGGCTT
>OGQM01001862.1_pt1 | contig 13668 bp, 13 predicted proteins | sample 1553191 | NCBI WGS metagenome assembly OGQM01 (sample SAMEA2579954, study PRJEB22360) | human gut metagenome | biome: human gut; feature: human-associated habitat; material: faeces | place: Denmark | collected 2008/2010 | reverse complement strand
CCGCGATTGGATTCCGGATTTTGCAAACTTCCGGCGTGACGGCTATGACTTTGATGCTCGGTGGGATGATGGATTGGCGTCCTATAAGGACAAAGAGCTTTATGAGACCATAGCCAACGAAGGCACAATTCTTTCCAAGCGTCTGAAAGAAGTGCGAAACTATCGCAAGGGTGGCAACACCGGCTTTGAAACGTGTATCACAAGGCTGCAAATGCAGAGCTATGTCTGCATTGCGGATTTCGTCTATATGAAGGACAAATATGGAAGACCTTATGGCTGGGGTATTGCGGAGTACGCAACACCGGAAACGCTTTTTGGATATGACTTTATTACGTCTGCATATCAGAGAGACCCGCAAGAATCCAGAGAGCGTATTCTGAGACATCTGCAATCACTTCTTCCCATCTCAGACGGAAAGCAGATTGAGAAAATCGTAAAGGGGTGACGCTATGGACGATATAATCTATGAGAAAGATTATCGGAAAGTCGAGCCTGACGAGCATGACGAATGGTACGAAGCGGTCTTTGACCGTGTGATCAACGGCGATATGTTGAAATCGTTCTCTGATGCAATGGATAAGATACCTAAGATCATTGTACCGGAGGATAAGAGGAATTACGAGTACCTTCTGGAACGCTGTGATGAGTTCGTCAAGCAGCATCACGGGCGCATTGAAGGGATCGTAGACTACCACCACTGGCATTCCGAAATCAATCTGTTTCTCCCATTCGTGGAGTTCGATGATCCGGAAGACCTCGCTTTCCTGAAAGAAATCGCGGATAAGGCACATACCGTCTGTTTCTCTCCTGATAAGGAGGGCGGCATTCGCGTCCACATCTTCATCAATTATTTTGACGAGTGGATGCCGGAGGAGGCAAAGCAGCTTGTAGAATACGACGCTATCATGAAGGATGAGCAACTTGCTTCTCTGCTGGGAATGCAAGATTCATTTAAGCCGGAAGACGAGCCGGACTTGGAGCGCATAAAAGCACTTCTTGAGCGGTTTGAAACGGAAACTGACCTTAACCGGAACGACGTGTTCTATGGAGTATTTCAGTTGATTATGAAGTCCAAAGATGAGGACATTACACTTGGTAAGATTGCTAACTTGATGGAGGTACTGTTGTACCTCGTGCTGAATGGTGGTCTGGATCAAGACGAATAAACATGGAGGCAATTATGAGCAACAAACTTGTAGCATATTTTTCTGCGTCCGGCGTGACCGCGAAGGTTGCCGAGACGCTGGCAGAGGCAGTCGGCGCGGACATCTTTGAGATTGAGCCGAAGGTGCCTTACACGGAAGCTGATCTGAACTGGATGGACAAGAAAGCCCGCAGCACGATTGAGATGAACGATCCTGCCTCCCGTCCTGAGATTGCCGTGAAGCGGGACAACATGAAGGACTACGATACGATCTTTGTGGGTTTCCCGATCTGGTGGTATGTTGCGCCGACGATTATCAATACGTTCCTTGAGAGCTATGACCTGAGCGGCAAGACGATCATCCCGTTTGCAACCTCTGGCGGAAGCAACATTGGCAAGACGAACGAACGCCTTGCGCCGAGTTGCAAAGGCGCAAAGCTGATGGACGGCAAGGTCTTCAAGAGCAACGTCGGACATCAGGAGCTTGCGGCGTGGGTTGAAGGACTGAAACTTTGAGAATCACATAAGTCGGAGGTTATGTATGGCTTTTGATTTTAAGAAAGAATATAAGGAATTTTATATGCCAAAGAACAGACCGGAGATCGTTACTGTTCCTAAAGCAAATTACATTGCGGTTAGAGGAAAAGGTAACCCCAACGAAGAAGGAGGGGCATATCAGCAAGCAATCGGTGTATTATATGCGGTTGCGTACACTCTGAAAATGAGCTATAAAACCGACCATAGAATTGACGGCTTCTTTGAATACGTAGTTCCTCCCCTTGAAGGCTTCTGGTGGCAGGAGAATACAGATGGCGTGGATTATAACGATAAGTCTGCATTTAACTGGATTTCCGTTATCCGCTTGCCTGATTTCATCACAAAAGCGGATTTTGAATGGGCGGTTGAAACTGCAACCAAGAAGAAAAAACTGGATTGTTCATCGGCAGAATTTATGACGATTGAAGAAGGCTTGTGTGTACAGATCATGCACTTGGGAGCATTTGATGATGAGCCTACAACTGTTGCACTCATGGATGCGTATTTAGAGCAGAACGGATATGTGAACGACATGAGTAAAGATAGATTGCACCATGAAATCTATCTGTCCGACGCAAGAAAAGTTGCCCCGGAAAAATGGAAAACGGTTATTAGACATCCAGTAAAGAAGGTCTAACTTTTCGGCTTGACAAACAGAAGGAGATGATGATCGCATGAAAATACTACATGAACTTTCGTGGCTATGGGAAACGCTGGGCATTGCACTTTTGGCTGCGGCTGTCTGCATGGCTTGCGCCGCGCTGATTTGCAAAGTTGCGAAGAAGAACCTCGGAAAAAAGGTATTGGCTGTCATAGGGGCTGCTGCATTTGTGGGTGCGATTCTGGCGGTCATTCTAATCGCCCGGACACCGATGCCGCTTTGATAGGACAGAGGACTTGATGGGCAGAGCATAGCTCCTGCTTTTATACATTGCGGGAAGGAGGACAGCCGAAAATGAAAGACAGAACCTATATTGCAATCGACCTGAAATCCTTCTATGCCTCCGTGGAATGCTGTGAGCGCAGCTTAGATCCTCTGGACACAAACCTTGTTGTCGCAGACGAAAGCCGGACGGACAAGACCATCTGCCTTGCTGTTACTCCCTCCCTCAAAAGCTATGGCATCTCCGGACGCGGACGGCTGTTTGAAGTCAAGCAGCGCGTGAAAGAAGCAAATGCTGGACGGCAGCACGACGCACCGGAACGCAGACTGGAAGGCTCATCGCACTTCTTCTCGGAGTTGCAAGCAGACCCTTCTCTGGCGATTGACTTCATTATCGCGCCGCCTCGAATGGCGTACTACATGGAGTACAGTACCCGCATCTATCAGATTTACCTCAAGTACATTGCGCCGGAGGACATCGTGGTCTACTCCATCGACGAGGTGTTCATGGACGTGACGGACTATCTGAAAACCTACAATCTGACGCCTCACGAGCTTGCAATGAAGATCATCCTCGACGTGCTTGAGACAACCGGTATCACTGCAACCGCTGGGATCGGGACGAACCTCTTCCTCTGCAAAGTGGCAATGGATATTGTGGCGAAACATATTCCCGCAGATGAAAACGGCGTCCGAATTGCCGAACTGGATGAGATGAAGTTTCGGCGTGAGCTTTGGGCGCACCAGCCGCTCACGGATTTCTGGCGCGTGGGTCGGGGCATTTCAAAAAAACTTGAGCAGAACGGGATGTTCACGATGGGCGATGTTGCCCTTTGTTCAGAGCGGAACGAGGACTTGCTTTACAAGCTGTTCGGCAAGAATGCGGAATTGCTCATCGACCATGCGTGGGGCTGGGAGCCAACTACCATTGAGGCAATTAAAGCCTATCGTCCCAGCTCCAACAGCCTCAGCTCCGGTCAGGTTTTGCACTGTCCTTATGAGCCGGAGAAAGCAAAGCTGGTTGTCCGGGAAATGACGGACTTGCTTGTTCTGGACTTGGTGGACAAGGGACTTGTCACCGATCAGATGGTTCTCACCGTTGGCTACGACATTGAGAACCTGACTGACCCAGTGCGGCGGGCAAAGTATCACGGCGCGATTGAGAAAGACCCCTATGGACGGGAGATTCCCAAACAAGCGCACGGCTCTATCAATCTCGACGGTCACACATCGTCTACCCGCAAAATAATGTGTGCTGTGTCAGAGCTGTTTGACCGGATCGTGGACAAGAATCTGCTGGTGCGGCGTATGTACGTTGTTGCAAATCATGTCCTGCCGGAAGCAGATGCACCGAAGAAAAACGACGGCGCTGTCCAGCTTGACCTCTTCACCGACTATGCCGCCGAAGAGGAAAAGCGGAAAGTCGAGGATGCCGCCTTGGAACGGGAACGAAAAATTCAGAAGGCGGCGCTCGCCATCAAGAAGAAGTACGGCAAGAACGCCATCCTCAAAGCGATGAATCTGGAAGAAGGTGCAACGGCAAAGGATCGGAATGCGCAGATCGGAGGGCATAAGGCGTGAAGGGTCAAACAAATCGGAATTTGGCAGATGTAAAAGGATTTTGACACGCATAATAAGTGATGTCAAAGCTATTTTGTAGACAGTAGTGGGTGTTTTTCCTACAATAAAAGTGCAAGGAGGTATAGTGGCATGGAGCATGATATTGGATGCAAAATCAAGGCAGCCCGAATTGAAAAAAAGCTGACGCAAGAACAGGTTGCCGAATTGTTGGGTGTGAGTCGTCAGACCATCTCAAATTGGGAAAATGAAAAATCCTATCCAGATATTATCAGCGTCATTAAAATGAGCGAATGCTACGATGTCTCTCTTGACTATCTATTGAAAGGAGAACAAAAAATGAAAAGCTATTATGATTATCTTGAAGAAAGTACGAATGTTGTGAAAAGCAATGCCAACAGAAACAAGATTATTACGATTCTCTCTTATCTCTTGATTTGGGCGTTTGCAATGATAGTGTTCTGGTTTTTTACAAGTGGAAGTGACGCTATGGGTTACAGTTTGATGTTTCTTTGGCTTATTCTTCCTATATCCACATTTATTGTGTCTATTGTTATTGGCAAAAATAACTTTTGGGGAAAAGGAAAATGGGCATTCACTCTTTTCTTTGGCGTAATGTATATGCTTGCTGAATATGGCACATTCAAAATGGCAAACAGCATTGCTTTTAACAAACTGAATGCCCCTGACTTGGGAATGATTGTAGTCGGAGCAATAATCTCTGCAATCGGTATGTTGGTAGGTTCACTGTGGAATAAGAAACGCCACAATCAAAAAAATAAGTAACAAGACAAATTCCAGTTTATCTAAGAGGTGAGGTGCAGAATGCGCATGAACAATAGGTACGACAAGATTATCAATCTTCCGCACCATGTCTCCACGACGCGACCACAGATGCCGATGTCAGATCGTGCGGCGCAGTTCGCTCCCTTCGCCGCCCTCTCCGGTTACGATGCTGCAATCAAAGAAACCGGGCGTCTGACCGATGAAAGGATCGAGCTTGACGAGGAAGCTCTGACTGCATTGGACATGAAGTATCAACTTCTCATGGATGCCTTTGATGATGCACCGGAGGTCACCATTACCTACTTCCAACCTGATGAGCGGAAGGTTGGCGGCAAATATGTATCGGCAGTCGGCACTGTCAAAAAGGTCAATGATTTTGAGCGGCAGATCACCATGCAGGACGGCTCGAAGATTCCGATGGATGAAGTTCTGAGTATTGACGGCGAGTTGTTCTCAACGCTTGAATAGGTATTGTGCAGCGACGGTGAAAAGACGCTTTCTGGCGTCTTTTTTCTGTTTTCTGGGACAAAAACGGTGCGTGATTCACTTAGTAAAGTGAAGGGGTATTTTACGGGGAGTCTCTGCGAGGGAATACGATTTTAGAGAATAGCAAGCACAGCCGGTGTATATACACACGGCGATTTCCGATTAAGGAAACCCTCCCCTTAATCGCAGAAATGCTTGTTGGGAAGTCTCCCAAACCCTCTTCCTTTACGAAAGGACGGAACGCCTATGGCAAACAGAACGCGACCAAATCAGATACTCTTCTTCGTCTCCGACGATGAGAAAAGAATCATCAAGGCAAAGATGGCGCAGCTCGGAACAAAGAACATGGGAGCATATCTCCGGAAGATGGCGATTGACGGTTATATCATCAAGGTGGACTACACGCAGCAGAAGAAACTCGCCGCCGCTGTCAGCCGTGTTGCCTCGAATATCAATCAGATTTGCCGCCGCATAAACTCCACCGGACACTTCTATGCGGACGATATTGCAGAGCTGAAAGAAAGGCAGGGTGAGATATGGCAGTTACTAAAATCAAGCCAATCCGAGGAACTGTAAATAAAGCCCTCGCCTATATTCTCGACCCGCAGAAGACCGACGATGCCTTCTATGTTTCGTCCTATGGATGCGCTGCAAGCGACGCGGCAGCGAAAGAGTTTGAGTGGACGAGAAACCTTGCAGTGCAGCAAGGAATGCAGATGCCGAAGGTGCTTGCCCGTCATCTGATCCAGTCCTTTGCGATTGATGAAGTCACGCCGGAACAAGCGCATGAAATCGGTAAGCAGTTTGCCGACGAATGGCTCAAGGGAAAGTACGAGTATGTGATTGCAACGCACATCGACAAGGGGCATTGCCACAATCACATTATCTTCAACGCAGTCAACTATGTAGACTTCCATGCGTACCGAAGCAATAAGAAAACCTATCGTGAGATGCGGCATCTCAGTGATGAGATATGTGCTGAACACGGGCTGTCAGTTATTCCTCCCTCTCAGGGAAAAGGCATGGACTACAAGGAATACACCGAAGCCAAACGCGGTACAAGTTGGAAGCAAAAACTCAAGCAGACCATTGATCGCTGTGTGATCACAGCAAAGGACTACGATGAGTTTTTGAAGCTGATGCAGGACGCCGGATATGAAATCAAAACCGGCAAATACATCTCCTTCCGCGCCGAAGGGCAAGAGCGTTTCACCCGTGCAAAAACCATCGGAGATAACTACACCGAGGACCGGATCAAGGAACGCATTCAAGGACGCAATGCCCGCAGACGGCAGATGCAGAACGGTAGGAAGAACATCTCTCTCATCAGCGATATTCAAAACAGAATTAAGCAGATCGACAGCAAGGGCTTTGAGCATTCTATGAAGATTAAGATCCTCAAAGAAGCCGCCAGAACGCTCAATTACCTCACTGAGAACGAGCTGCTTCAATATGCCGATCTTGAAAAGAAAGTCGAAGACATCCATAGTTCTTATGAGCGTACCGGCGCTGACTTGAAAGTAGTTGAAGCGCAGCTCCGAAAGGTGCAGCCGCTTATCAAGAATATCTCAACCTATCAAAAGCTCAAGCCGATCTATGATGCCTACTCAAAGACGAAGAACAAGCAGAGTTTTCGAGCTGCGCACGAGGCAGAGCTTGTCGTTTTTGAAGCAGCAAAGAGTACATTGCTTGCTATGCAAGATGGTGAAAAACTTCCAAGTATGAAGTCTCTGCAAGCCGAGCAGCAACGCCTTTTGGAAGAGCAACAGCGTCTCTACGCTGAACGAGCAAGGCTCAAAAAAGAGGCTAAGGTGATTGATACCATGAAGGCAAATGTCGATGATTTCCTCAGCCCGACACTCTCACATGAGCATGAAAAAGCAAAAAGCACCGAGTTGGAATAACCACCAAAGCCTGAGCCGTATGAATAAATCGGCTCAGGCTTTCTTCTCCGTGATGCACTCCATGAAATTGAAATATATTTTGAATTTTTGGAGCATCATATTGAAAATTTGAAGCGTTTGGTGTATAATATAATAAGTCTCACTATAAGCGTTTGAGAGAGGTGCTTTTATGAAGATAAGCTATAAGAAATTATGGGTCATGCTCATTGAAAGAGAGATCCCAAAATCAACTTTACGCAAGGATATAGAGCTGTCTCCTGGCACGATGAGTAAGCTCAATAAGAACGAGGATGTAGCTCTCTCTGTTCTGCTGCGCATTTGCGACTATTTGAATTGTGACATTGGAGATATATGTGAAGCTGTGCGAACGGGCAAGAAGTAGGTCCGAGTTTTCGTGCGGCTATTTTGTTATAGGTAGAGAAAAATACCTCAGCGAAAGGAGCATATATGGATGTCCTTGAGAATGCTGTGACTGAGAAAAATGCCCTCGTTGAAGCGGAGGCGTTTCCCACAGATGATCGAGTCATCTACAAAGACAGCACCTATGAAATTGTTTCTAAGGTTGCATATTTGATTGGTGTTCCGAAACGAATTTTTGATAATGAGCATGAAGCACCCAAAATAGAGATATACGAAAAACTTGATGCAGACAAAACGGCACGGATAATCCGTCATTTGTGTGTCATAAGGACAGCGATTGAAAGAAACTTCAAGCATATCAACGAGCGCATGAAGTTTAGTTATCTCTCAATCAGCAGTATGCCGGAATATGTGCCGCAGGATAGCCTTCAACAACTAAATGCGGATGGCATTAGTTTTATAAAGAAGTCCAGCACGAAGCTAAGTCAGCATATCGTTGAGATAAACAAGCTGATTTCTGATCGGATCAATAATTGCAAGAAGCTATTTCCTCTTTGGCTGAATTGGCTGTATGTAAAAAACCTCTTTCTCATGCCAGATGGCTTGAAAGAGGAAGGGACAAAAGCAGCAGCAGATATTTATTACGCTCACTTGCTCTTTTATCCTTACCAGATGTATATAAACTGGGAACCGGAGGATGTCGGTAATCTGCTCTATAACGATAAAAAATTCGTGACGCTGCTTTATCAAATGAACGGTGACTACTTTACAGAGTACAGTAAAGTTTCTGATGCTGGAAGTTACATTAAAGGAAGCATCTACGAGTTTATTGGTAGCAGCGAAAAGGTTGTCGTAGTGGTAGATTGTGAAAACTCTGATCCGTACAAGCTCTGCGCTACGCTCAAGAATCTTGACTATCAGTACACACAGAAGATAGCATCCATCATCCTGTTTGATGATGTGCATAGTGCATCTGCTTGGCGTATTCTGGATAGTTTTACCCACATCCCGGTCGAACACATGATGACCGAACGGGTAAAGCAGAACAAGTCTCTGGTCGATGTGATGCTGATTGCCCGAACTTGTCAGGAGCATTACAAAAACAATGTGGATTCCTTTATTTTGGTGTCCAGCGACTCCGACTATTGGGGACTGATTTCTTCTTTACCGGAGGCTCGGTTCCTTGTCATGATAGAGCGCGAAAACTGCGGACCGGATTTGAAGAACGCACTTGTCAATGCCGGTATATTCTATTGCTACATTGATGACTTCTACTCCGGCAATGCAGAGGATATTAAGATCGGCGCACTGTTCAAAGAGATGTATCATTACATAGATCAGGCGGTGCGGCTGAATATCTACGAGATGTTCACAGAGGCGTTAAGAGCGACTCGAATTGAAATGAGTTCTTCGGAACAGAAACAGTTTATGGACAAGTATTTGAAAACGATGCAAATGTACATTGCGGATAATGGCGATGTGACATTGGAAATAAGACGAAAATGAGTCCGTTATATCGGACAGTAGCCGTGATAGAATAAAATGAGGATCGGTTGGCAACAAAAAATGATCCTCAAGTATTGGAGATGAAGATATGGCATACCAGAGCGAAGCGGCTCTTGAGCAACAATTCATAGAGCAGCTAAACAAGCAGGAATACAGCACAGTCGATATTCCTGATTATGACGCATTGGTGGAGAACTTCAAAGTTCAGTTTGAAGCCTTCAATGCGCCCAAACTTGATACGCCTATCACCGATAAAGAGTGGGAGCGTATCTTTAACCTCATGCTTGGAAAGTCCGTGTTCCAGAGCGCAAAAATTCTGAGAGACAAGTTTGTCCTTGAGCGTGAGGACGGGACGAAGGTTTACCTTTCCTTCTTCGATCAGGATCACACCAAAAATATCTTCCAAGTCACACATCAGACAACGGTTGTAGGCAAGTATGTCAATCGCTATGATGTGACGATTCTCGTGAATGGCTTGCCGCTGATTCAGGTTGAGCTAAAGCGCAGAGGCATTGACATTCGAGAAGCCGTCAATCAGGTCATGCGCTATAAGAAGCACTCCTATAACGGGCTATATCACTTTATTCAGCTTTTCATTGTTTCCAACGGTGTTGATACAAAATACTTTGCCAACTCCGACAGAGACTTGATGTATAGCCTTGCCTTCTTCTGGACGGATTTCAACAACATCCGTATTACCAACCTGAAGGACTTCTCAATTTCTTTTCTGGCAAGGGATCACATCATTAAGATGCTGACACGCTATACCATTCTGAACGATACGGATAAGATTCTGATGGTTATGCGCCCCTATCAGGTGTATGCCGTAGAAGCCCTTATAAGACAGGCTACGCTCACAAATCGCAATGCTTATATCTGGCATACCACCGGCGCAGGAAAGACGCTGACATCCTTTAAGACTGCTCAGATTCTCGCAGCCAATCCGAATATCAAGAAGGTTATCTTCCTTGTTGACCGTAAAGACTTGGACTCTCAGACCACCGAAGAGTTTAACAAGTTTGAGGCTGGCTCTGTTGATGTCACAGATCGCACAGACATTCTTGTGCGGCAAATGAAGGATAAGAACCGGCAGCTCATTGTCACGACGATGCAGAAGATGGCAAATGCCGTTAAGCGTCCTCAATACGAAAAGGTTATGGACGCATACCGCGACGAAAAGGTTGTCTTCATCATTGACGAATGCCACCGCAGCCAGTTCGGAGATATGCACAAGGATATTGTTCGGCATTTCAAGAAAGCGCAGTTCTTTGGCTTTACCGGTACGCCCCGTTTTGAAGTGAACGGAAAGACGGAGGGCAAGATCACGCAGACCACCGAAATGCTGTTTGGGGAATGTTTGCATAACTATCTGATCAAGGATGCTATCTTCGATAACAATGTCCTCGGTTTCCATATTGAGTACATAAAGACGATGGAAGGCGATTTTGACTGGGACGATCCGACATTGGCTGACGCGATTGATGTTGGCGAACTCTATATGTCGGATGAGAGAATGTCCCTCATTGCAAACCACATCGTCCAGAACCACAAAGCCAAAACAAGAAATGGTCAGTACACGGCTATCTTTGCTGTTTCCTCTATTGAAGCTCTTGTCAAATACTACGACATCTTTAAGAAGATCAAACACGATCTGAACATCAGCGGAATTTTCTCCTATGGGCAGAACGAAGATGCCGAGGGCAAGGACGAGCATAGCCGGGATGCCTTGGAGCGTATCATCAAGGACTATAACGAGATGTATGGCACGAATTTCTCTACCGACACCTTCTCTGCGTATCACAAGGATATTTCAGATCGAGTCAAAGGAAAGAAAACAAAGTCGCTGGACATTCTCATTGTCGTGAATATGTTCCTGACCGGCTTTGACAGCAAGCAACTCTCTGTGCTGTATGTGGACAAGGATTTGAAGTATCATGATCTGCTGCAAGCCTATTCTCGCACGAACCGTGTCGAGAAAGAAACCAAACCGTTTGGTATCATCATTTGCTACCGCAACCTCAAGAAACGGACAGATGATGCGCTGACGCTCTTCTCCAAGAGCCAGGACACCTCCGGCATTGTCGTTCCGGGCTATCAGTATTTTGTTGAGAAGTTCAATGAAATGGTTATGAAGCTCAAGGAAGTGGCACTCTACCCTGAGTCCGTCGATACCATGCAGAGCGAAGATGACCAAAAGAAGTTTGTCATCACTTTCCGTGAGCTGACAAAATACCTCCAATCCTTGCAGACATTCATTGAGTTCAGCTTTGATCAGGATGCGCTCATCATGTCCGAGCAGGAGTATCAGGACTACAAGAGCAAGTATCTGATGCTTTACTCCCGGCAAAAAACTGATCGAGAAGTCGTATCTGTCCTGAATGATGTGGACTTCTGCATTGAGATCATGGAGAGTGACCGTATCAATGTTGCCTATATCATGAACTTGATCCGCAACATCCATTTTGATGACAAGAAGCAGAAGGACTACGACATCAAGCACATCAAGGAAGAATTGGGCAGAACGGATAATCCGCAGTTGCTTCGCAAGGTTGAAATTCTTCAAGCGTTCTTGGATCGTGTCGTTGTTGGACTTGAAAGTGCGGACGAGATTGATGCTGCATACAACGACTTTGAAAATGAAGCGAAACGAGAAGAAATCGTTGCTTTCGCAAAGACTGAGGATATTGATTCCTCCATGCTGACGGACATCATTTCTGAGTATGAGTTCTCCGGCACAATGGATGCAGGAAACATCCGTGACCGTATTGAGAAGCCCATGCCGCTGCTCAAGAAGAGGGCTTTGGTCAACCGGATCGTCGAATTTATCCGACAGCACACCGAGAAATACCAATAAGGAGAGAGAACAATGGATAATTCTATTCAGGCTCACCAGAAAGAGCTTTGCAACAAACTATGGGCGATGGCAAATGCCCTGAGAGGTAACATGGAGGCATACGAGTTCAAGAACTATATCTTGGGCATGATCTTCTATTACTACCTCTCCGACAAGACTGAGAAGTACATGGTTAATCTTCTCAAAGATGATAATATCAGCTACGAGGATGCTTGGAATGACGAAGAATACAAGGCTGCCATCGTAGAAGAAGCTCTGCGTGACCTCGGCTACATCATCGAACCGGAGTATTTGTTCCGCAAGATGGTCAAGATGGTTGAGAACCGTTCCTTCGACATTGAGTTCTTGCAGAAAGCAATCAACGCTCTGATGGAATCCACTATCGGCAACGATTCGCAGGAAGACTTTGACGGATTGTTCTCCGATATGCAGCTTGATTCTACGAAGCTGGGGCATACCGTTAAAGATAGAAGTGCTGTCATGGCGAAAATCATTGCTTCTCTGGACGAGATCAATTTCAGCGTGGATGACACGAAGATTGATGTGTTGGGCAATGCCTACGAGTACCTAATCGGTCAATTCGCTGCCACAGCCGGTAAGAAAGCCGGTGAGTTCTACACACCTTCGGGTCCTGCCGAGCTGCTGTGCCGCCTTGCTTGTCTTGGCTTAACCGATGTTAAGGACGCAGCCGATCCGACTTGCGGTTCCGGCTCTCTGCTGCTTCGCCTCAAGAACTATGCAAATGTGCGTAATTACTACGGTCAGGAATTGACCTCGACGACCTATAACCTTGCCCGAATGAACATGATCCTTCGCGGCATCCCGTATCGTAACTTCAATATCTACAATGGCGATACACTTGAGCATGACTACTTCGGAGATATGAAGTTCCGTGTTCAGGTTGCAAATCCTCCGTATTCTGCAAATTGGTCTGCTGATATGCACTTCATGGAGGACGAGCGTTTCAATGAATACGGCAAACTTGCGCCTAAGAGCAAGGCTGACTTTGCTTTTGTGCAGCACATGGTTTACCACATGGACGAAGACGGACGAGCTGTTGTTCTGCTGCCTCACGGTGTTCTGTTCCGTGGCGCAGCCGAAGAAGTGATCCGTAAGCACCTGATTCAAAAGCTGAATGTGCTGGACGCTGTTATCGGTCTTCCTGCAAACCTCTTCTTTGGCACGGGCATTCCGGTATGTGTTCTTGTCCTCAAGAGGGAGCGCAACGGCAACTCTGATAATATCCTTTTCATTGATGCGTCCAACGACTTTGAAGCTGGAAAGAATCAGAATATCCTCCGTGAGTGCGACATTGATAAGATCGTCGAAACCTACGAGCATCGTGCGGATGTCGATAAGTACGCCCATGTTGCCACTATGCAGGAGATTGAAGAGAACGGATTCAATCTGAACATTCCTCGCTATGTTGATACCTTTGAGCCGGAAGAGGAAATTGACCTCAATGCTGTTGCAGCAGAAATCCGCAATATTCAGGCTGAGATCAAAGGCATCGACGCACAACTGAAACCGTTTTTCGATGAACTGGGACTTGATTTTCCCTTTGATGTGGAGGGCAAATAATTATGGCAAATGTATCCTCAAGTAACGGTCTTGAGAAGCGTCCGAAACT
>OGQM01001836.1_pt1 | contig 13803 bp, 11 predicted proteins | sample 1553191 | NCBI WGS metagenome assembly OGQM01 (sample SAMEA2579954, study PRJEB22360) | human gut metagenome | biome: human gut; feature: human-associated habitat; material: faeces | place: Denmark | collected 2008/2010 | reverse complement strand
TTTGGATAATAGGAAAGTAAGGATGAAATATTAAAAGAACCTGCCACTGTATCAGAAGCTGATCGGTACACTGTTCAAGCTGATTGCACCGCTGATGTAAAGCTGTCAGGCAGCCCGGTGGACAGCAGAGATAAGCAGCTGTCTGCAAGGCAGAAGCTGAATATGGAAATGAAAAGAGGATCGCCGCAGCGATCCTCTTTTCTAACCTGAAAAACATTAATATTAACCCATTGTTACAACAACATCATAGGTTTCCTTACCCTTTACATAAGGGATAACGCAGCCTTCAACGGGCTTTCCGTCAACGGTGATGCTCTTGATGCCCTTTTCTACATTGTCAGGGTTTACGACCTTGATGTTGTAGCTTCCTTCACGGAACTGTCTTGTCAGCTCGAAATCACCAAAGCCCTTGGGAACACAGGGATTGATGCTCAGCCCCGTGTGAGTAGGATATACACCGAGGATGTACTGGGATACATTGACGAAGGTCCATGCAGCAGTACCGGTCAGCCAGCTGTTCTTAGCCTCACCAAAGAATTTGGCATCAGCACCGGCAACCATCTGGGAATATACATAAGGCTCAGTTCTGTGAACCTCGCTGATATCTTCGATGTAAGCAGGACAGGTCTTCTTGTAGATCTCGAAGGCTCTGTCACCTCTGCCGATAACGGTTTCTGCGATGGATACCCAGGGGTTATTATGGCAGAAGATACCGGCATTCTCTTTATATCCGGGCGGATAAGAGGAAACCTCACCAAGCTCGACATGGTATCTGGTGTAAGCAGGCTGGAGGATCATGACACCATACTTGGTATCCAGCTTTTCCTTTACGGAGTTCAGAGCCTTTTCTGCAAGGCCTTCCTTCACACCGACACCTGCCAGAACACAGAAGCCCTGGGGCTCAATATAGATCTGACCCTCTTCACATTCCTTGGAACCAACCTTGTGGCTGTAAGCATCATAAGCACGGACGAACCATTCACCGTCCCAGCCATCCTTTAAGATAGCGTCATACATAATGGCAACTTCTTTACGCGCTCTTTCTGCTTCAGCAGTATCGCCCATCAGCTCGCAGAGCTGTGCATATTCTTCGCCGTATTTTACAAACATACCGGCAATGAATACAGACTCAGCAACAGGTCCTTCGCTGGGACCAAAGGTCTGGAAGGATTCACCGGGATGCTCGGAGAAGCAGTTCAGGTTCAGACAGTCATTCCAGTCAGCGCGGCCGATCAGAGGAAGCTTGTGAGGACCCTTGTGGTTTACAATATAATCAAAGGAACGTTTCAGATGATCCATCAGAGGTGTTGCAACGGATTCATCATTATCAAACGGAACCATATCTGTCAGGATCGTGGTATCTCCGGTCTCTCTTACGTAAGCGCTGGTACCTGCAATCAGCCACAGCGGATCATCATTGAAGCCGCTTCCGATATCAGAGTTACCCTTCTTGGTAAGAGGCTGGTACTGATGATAAGCACTTCCGTCCTGGAACTGGGTAGAAGCGATATCGATGATTCTTTCTCTTGCCCTGTCCGGGATCAGATGCACGAAACCGAGCAGATCCTGGCAGGAATCACGGAAGCCCATTCCACGGCCGATTCCGGATTCATAATAGGAAGCAGAACGGGACATATTGAAGGTTACCATACACTGATACTGGTTCCAGATATTTACCATACGGTCAACCTTATCGTTGGATGACTTCACAGTGTACTTGGAAAGCAGCTTCTTCCAGTAGTCATTTAATTCAGCAAATGCCTTCTCAACATCAGCATCTGTCTTATATCTGTCAAGCATAGCATAAGCACGGGTCTTGTTGATGACACCGTAGGATTCCCATTTTTCTTCTTCAGGATTCTCGATATAACCAAGAACGAAAACGTAGGATTTGGTCTCACCGGGAGCCAGAGTGATATTTAACTGGTGGGAAGCGATAGGCTGCCATCCGCTTGCCATAGAATTAGTGCAGGCACCCTTTTCTACTGCTTCAGGCTCATAAGCACCTCTGTAGGAACCAAGGAAAGCCTCGCGGATCGTATCGAAGCCTGCAATCTCTGCATTTACAGAGTAAATAGCGTAGTGATTTCTTCTCTCTCTGTACTCGGTCTTGTGGAAGATGGTAGAACCTACAACCTCTACTTCACCGGTACTGTAGTTACGCTGGAAGTTCCGGCTGTCATCGTCAGCGTTCCAGAGACACCATTCTACATAGGAAAATACAGAAAGGGTCTTCTCTTCAGAAGAATTGTTGGTAAGCTTTAACTGGCTTACCTCACAGGTATCATTCATAGGAACAAAGGTAAGAACAGAAGCCTGAACATCATTCTTGGATGAAGTAAAGCGGCTGTAGCCGATACCGTGACGGCATTCATAGGAGTCCAGATCTGTCTTGACCGGTTCCCAGCCGGGATTCCAGATGGTATCTCCATCTTTAATGTACAGATATTTACCGTTGATATCCATGGGAACATCATTGTAACGGTAACGGGTCAGTCTTAACAGCTTGGCATCCTTATAGAAGGAATAACCGCCGCATGTGTTGGATATCAGACTGAAAAAATCATTACAGCCCAGATAGTTGATCCAGGGAAGCGGGGTTTTTGGTGTGGTAATCACGTACTCGCGATTCGCATCATCGAAATAACCAAATTTCATAGCTTCTTCTCCTTATTTAATTAGTAGTATGTATTGAGTGGATATGATTTGTGAAATATTACTTAACGCTCCGAAAATGAAATTCGAAAACGATTAAGTAGTCTCTATGAACCAAATTATACATAAAACAATGGTATAATGCAACTACAAAATTGTGCAATTCGTAGCATGGTATCTCATAAAATGATATTGCTTACCTGCAAAAAGCTGCATTATATAGGTAGAAAGAGTAAATATGGAACCGAAAAAGGCGTAAAATTGGGAGAAGTATAAAAATTGCCTAAAAAAATTTAAAATAAGTGTTGCAAAACTATAAAAGATGTTATATTATAAAAGCACGAAAACGATTAAGTGTTTTACGAAGGTTTTAGGAGTTGCAGCAATGGTATCGATGAAGGATATTTCAGCGGCTTGCGGTGTATCGATAGCAACTGTGAGCAAAGCACTGAATGATCATAATGACATCGGTAGTGAAACGAAGCAACATATCAAGCAGGTTGCCAAGGAGATGGGGTATTTACCAAACTCAGCAGCCAAGGCACTGAAAACAAACCGTACATATAATATTGGAGTTTTGTTTTCGGATGATAATCACAGCGGACTGACACACGACTATTTCGCTTTTGTGCTTGACAGCTTTAAGAGCATAGCAGAGAGAAAGGGATATGATATCACCTTTATCAATGTCAGCAGGAGCAGGGATCGCAGGATGTCGTATTTGGAGCATAGCAGATACAGAGGCTTTGATGGAGTTGCAGTTGTATGTGTGAACTTCTACGATCCAGAAGTGGAAGAGCTTGTCAGAAGTGAAATACCGGTAATAACCGTAGACCATGTTTTCAACAATAGAATATCGATTGTGTCCGACAATGTGAAAGGAATGAGAGATCTTCTTACCTATATATATAGACAGGGACACAGGAAAATCGCCTATATCCACGGTGTGGATTCTTCCGTAACACGGAGCAGGCTTTCCAGCTTTTACCATACGGCAGAAGAGCTTGGGCTTTATGTGCCGGATGAATATGTACTGGAAGCTCCTTACAGAGATGCGGCAGCAGCGAGGATCATGACAGAAAAGCTGCTTGATCTGAGAACACCACCAACCTGCATCTGCTATCCGGATGATTTTTCGGCATTCGGCGGTATGAATGCGATTATGGAAAGAGGACTTAAAATACCGGAGGATGTATCTGTTGCAGGGTACGATGGCATCCGGGCAGGAATGCATATCGAGCCGCAGCTGACAACGGTTAAGCAGGATACTGCGAGACTTGGCAGATGTGCAGCAGAGAAGCTGATCAGCCTGATCGAAAGACCAAAGAGCACGATTATTGAGCAGGTAGTTGTGGAGGGGAAGGTGCTTGAGGGAAGATCAGTTGGAAAGAGATAAGGCATTTTCGGAAGGTAACACTTCCGTATATATAAATGCAAAGAAACAATTTCACACAATTCAAAGGGAGGATTTAAGTAATGAAAAAGAAATTACTTAGCGCTCTGCTTTCAGTAGCTATGATCTCCAGCTTATTAGTTGGATGCGGTTCCAGCGCAGATACTACTGAGACAACAGAGACAACCGAAACAACAGAAGCTGCTACAGAAGAAGCTCCTGCAGCAGAAGAAACAACAGAAGAAGCAACAGATGAGACAGCAGCAGCTGGCGACGAGATCACCTATGCTGGCGAGCTCGAGATCATGCACTATTCAACATCAGAGGAATCTGAAGGTAATGGTGGTTCTGATGGTTTCCGTACCGTTCTTGCTGAGTGGGACGAGGCTCATCCTGACATCACATTAACACAGAACGTACTTGCTAACGCTGAGTACAAGACACAGATCGCTACACTGGCTGCAGCAGATGACCTTCCGGATGTATTCTTACTTCAGGGTATGAACACAATCGCTTGGGCTGATCAGGGTCTGGTTTATGATTTAACAGAGGATATCAAGTCTTCACCTTACTACGCTGATTACAATACTTCTTACTTCGCACCTTTCACAGTTGACGGTAAGATGTATGGTTACCCTGTTCTTACAGGTGGTACATGTACAGTAGTTATCTATGATAAGGCAATGTGGAAGGAAGCTGGCTTTGATGCATTCCCTACAACATGGGAGGATGTTGAGAAGGCTTCTGAGTACTTCAACGAGAAGGGCATCACAACTGTTGCATTTGGTAACGGTGGTAAGTGGCAGGCTAACTCAGACTTCCTGTCAACACTTGGTAACAGATACACAGGTCCCGACTGGTTCATGGGTCTGATCGCTAAGAGTGGTTCTGCTTTCACAGATGACACATTCGTAGCAGCTCTTACTGAGACACAGAGACTGTTCCATGACACAAAGATCTTCAATGAAGACTTCAACGTTGTAACAAACGAGGATGCTCGTGAGTACTATATCTCTGGTGATGCTGCTGCATTCATCGGTGGTAACTGGGATGAGTCCTATATCGCAGCTACATTACTGGCAAGCAATGAAGAGAAGTACAACAACATCGGATTTGCAGTTCTTCCTCAGCCTGCAGATGCAACATATGCTCCTAACTCACAGAACATTGGTCTTGGATATGCTGTAGCAATCAATCCTAAGGTTGCTGATGATCCTGAGAAGTTAGCAGCAGCTATCGACCTCGCTGAGTATGTAACAGGTCCTGCATTCGCTAACTATGTAGCTACAAACTATGCTCTGGGCGGACTTACAAAGGTTGCTGACGTTGACCTGAGTAACTTCGATCAGATCACACAGGATTTCTACAACTGGTCTTATGTTGATACAGAGACATGTGAAATCTATGACTCCTATATTTCAAGTGCTGTTTGGGATGTATTAAATACAGACCTTCAGACAATGATGAATGGTGATATGACACCTGAAGATGTTGCTGCAAATGCACAGGCTGCATACGAAGCAAACTACTAAGATAGGATGACTGGCAGGGGCACAGCTCCTACGCAGTAATAAAGAGATAACTCTTAACCGTTCTGCCTACCTTGTGCAGGCAGAGCGGTTTTTTAAAGGAAAGAGAGGGCGTTACATAGCATGTTAAATTCCATAAAACCTAAAGCACGAACCGTGTTTCTCTATCTGATAGTTCCGGTTGTCTTTTTTGTATTCACTGTATTTGTTCCTTTGGTAACCGCATTCGTTTACAGCTTTTTCGAATGGAAGGGTGGCCCCAAGAAGACTTTTATCGGAATTGATAATTATGTACAATTATTTCATGATGCAACATTCTGGCAGTCGTTCGGCCATAACATTTACCTTGTTATTGCCTGTATCATAGGTCAGATCGGTATTGCATTTATTATGGTTATGATCGTGAATTCCAAGGTTGTTAAACTGAAGGGAATCCACAGAACCTTCGGATTCTTCCCCAGCACGATTTCTGCAGTATGTCTGGGCTTGATCTGGAATATGATCTATCACAACCAGTATGGTATCATCAACTGGTTTTTAAGACTTATCGGCCGTGATGATCTTTGTAAGGTATGGCTGAATGAGCCGAAGCTGGTAATGCTTCTGGTTTCCATTCCTCTGATCTGGCAGTATATCGGATATTACATGGTAATTATCCTTTCAGCGATTTCCTCTATTGATACGGAAATCTTTGAAAGTGCTGAGATCGATGGAGCGAACGGTGTACAGAGAGCACTTTATATCACGCTTCCCCTGATTAAGAATACTATGCTTGTATGTATTACCCTTTGCGTAGCAGGTAATATGAAGGCATTCGATAATATTTTCGTTATGACCAAGGGTGGTCCCGGTACCGCATCTATGGTTATGGCAATGTATGGTTACCAGATATCCTTCAACCAGAGTAATATGGGATACGGAAGCTGTATTTCCGTAGGAATCTTTGTTCTGGCTATGCTGGTTATCGGTGGATCACAGGCACTTGTTAAATTACTCACACGTGAAAAGGAGGCGTAAAAATGTCAACACATACTCAGGCAGTAGCGAAACCGCATCCGATCCGTAAGGGTATTCTTACAGTAGTGCTGAACTTTATCTGTATTGTATTTTCCCTTACCTGTATCTTCCCTATCGTCTGGATGATATATTCATCCCTGAAGGAGAAGAGAGTATTTAATGCAGATATCGTCGGGCTTCCGAAGAACCCGACACTGATCAATTATATCAGAATCTTAGGTAACTCAGATTATCATCTTGGTGAGTCCATGATGAACAGTGTACGTACCACAGCAATTTCCATTGTGCTGATCGTAGCCTTCAGCTTTGTCGTTGGATACATTCTTGCAAGAGTCCGTTTCAAGCTGAACCGTCCTCTGTATGTAATGTTCCTGATGGGTATGCTGATCCCGATCCACTCACTGCTTGTACCTATTTATGTAGTATTCAAGAAGTGTGGGATTTCCGATCAGTGGTATACACTGCTGTTACCCTATGTTTCCTTTGCACTTCCCATGGGTATCTTCCTTGTGGAAGGCTATGTAAAGAGTATTCCGGTTTCGCTGGAAGAAGCTGCAGCCATTGATGGCAGTGGATTTTCCTATACACTGTGGCACATTATTCTTCCGATTTGTAAGCCGATCCTTGTAACAGTAGCTATCATCCAGGTATTTGGCTGCTGGAATGAATTCTCATTTGCATTAGTACTTATGAAGAATGTACATCTGCAGACAGTACCGCTTGCACTGACACAGTTCAAGGGTCAGTTCGCATCCGACTATCCGAAGCAGATGGCAGCTATGCTGATCACCATGTCCCCGATCGTTGTGCTGTACTTTATATTCAGTAAGCAGATCATCAAGGGAATGGTTGCAGGTGCTGTTAAGGGTTAACAGCTATCTGTCCTCTTTAACCTGTAACATTTTAAAGGAGCTGTAAAATAAGTCCCTAATTAAGAAACGCCAACTCCGGCAAACGTCGGTTTTGGCGTTTCTTTGTATGAATTTTTTCTATTTTTGAACAGGTCTGCATCTTTGGGTATAAAAAATGGTGCATTTAATAAAGCTCAGCTAATCACGCTTGAGTTTTATGCAGCTTTCGTCTGTCGTTGCTTTTTATTATGATATTTATAAAGATTGAATCCACATGAAATCAGTGTGAGCTCGAGAATTACATTTTTCTCGCCTCTCCGAAATAATCTTTTATACGATTTATCCCACTTTAATACACCAAAAGTTCCCTCGGATTGAATACTTCGGTTCATTCTCAAGAGGGCACCATGTATGGATTCGAGATTTTGCAGCACTTCCTGGTGGATAGCGGTTAATTCCTGATTCATTCGGATTGTCCGGTTCTTTTGTGCTTTCGGACAGCATTCTTGTTTATACGGACATCCTTCGCAGGATTCACATTCATACAGTTCTTCGGTCCGCCCATATTTGTTATATTTTACATGCTGTGTTCTCTTGAAGAGAAATTTCCGACCGTTTGGGCATAAGAGATTTCCATCAGCATCTTTTGCAAAATTTACAGCCCGATACGGATTCTCATGGTATTTTTTATCTGTCGTTTCTTTTTTGTACATGGTAAATTTCATGTATTTTTCCATGCCGTGTTCTTCGCAATAAAGATAATTATTGTAAGAACCATATCCGGCATCAGCAACCGGATATTTCGGATAATGGCCATATGTGCGATTGAATTTTTCCATCAAAGGCACAAAGCATTCCATATCGGATGCATATGGTTTTACGTCGATTACGGCTATGTATTCATCACAGATGGCTGCCTGAAGGTTGTAGGCAGGAAGCAGCTGATCGTTTCCCATGTAATCACGTTTTAAACGCATAAAAGTTGCATCATGGTCTGTTTTCGAATAACTGTTTCTTTCCTCTCCACAGGTCTCGATTTGATATGCATAGGATTTTAAACGTTCCAGATATTCATTCAGTTCTTCGTATTGCTTTTGCCGAATGCTTTTTCTATGACCACGTCCGGAAACAAAAGAAGTTTCATCCAGTCCGGTTGTTTCTTTGTATACCGTAAGTAATTCAGAGACGTAATCAATCGCGTAAACTTCTCGTTTTTCAAATTTTATTCCGAGATATCCAAGTATTTCCTGATTCATAGAATCAATCAAAAGTGAAATCTTATCAAAAACTTTTTGGCGATTTTTTACACAGGATTTTTTCCATACCCAGGTATACCGATTTGCATTTGCTTCGATTTTTGTTCCGTCAATGTATGTGTGCTGCAGATCCACGTGATCTCTGGTAAAAATATATGAATTAATGTCTGCAAATATCTGTTCAACAGAATCGGTTAGTTCATTTCGGATTAAGTTCCCAAATGTAGCAAAGGAAGGTGTTTTCATGCCATCGAGAAGATACATGTAGCGGATGTCATTATGACAGAGCTTTTCAATCTCTCGTAAAGAACAGATGCCGTTTTCCATAAATGCAAAAAGTATAACTTTAAGGAGTTTTTGAGCATCACATCTTGGACGACCTGTTTTGTAGCCTTTCTCTACAAAATATCTTGATAAGTCAATGTGATCCATAACCTCACAAAAAGTATATACCGGATCAGAAATATCGATCAATTTTTCGATTTCTAATGGTAATTTCAGCTGACGCATAGTATAATTACCATTGGTGTTGTTAGTTAGTAGCATAATTAATTATACCAAAAAATCGCTCAGACCTCACGGTCTGGGCGATTTTTCTGTCAGGGGAGTTTTTTTACAGCCCCTTTTCTTTCACAACTTATCTTTGCAATTTTACTCTTACAGAAATTACTGTAATAAGGAAAGTACACCCTGATTAGACTGATTAGCTTGAGCCAGGATATTGTTGTTGGAGTACTTAACCAGTGCAGATAGCCATATCAGTATCACGGATCTGGCTATCTGCACTGGTGGTGTTCTCAACTACGTTGTCGAGGTTGCTGATGGTATGCTCAAGACGGTTCTGGGCAGCACCAAGAGCTGAACGCTGTGTGGATACCTTCTGGATTGCTTCCTTGATTGTTTCAACAGCATTCTTGACATTGGTATCATCAGCACCATCAACCTTCAGATTTTTAACACCAAGTCCATCAGCACTCATAGCATCAATCTTCACAGAAATCTGATTGTTATCAGTTGCATCTGCACCAACATGAAGTTTCAATGTTAAAGCTCCTGTATCAAAAGCCTTAGAATAATCAACCATCTTATCAACATCATCCTGAGTTGCAACATTTCCATTAATGTAAAGGCCTGAATTATCCTTGAGAGTTCCATCATTGTTAATGTAATTACCAAGACCATTTGCAGCTATTTCATTACCATTATTGTCATATACAGTAACGCTTGTCTTTACCTTATCCCATTCTTCAGTAGTGGGATAAGCTTTTTCTGTTGCTTCATACACACCATCAGCCCCAGATACCAAAGTGTAATAAAATGTTTCATTATTGCTCCAGTAAATTGTTTGCAATATCTGTGTTCCGTCCGGAGAATGGACATTGACAGTATGCCTGAAAGGAGAAAAGATTTTATGAGTACAACACAGCCGATCAAGTCAGTAAAGCAGCTGGAACAATTCAAAAAATATTATCAGGAGGTTTCACCCGACAGCCGCAATTATGCCCTTATTATCCTTGGTCTTAATACCGCCCTCCGGATTTCGGATATCCTCCGGCTCCACATCGCAGATGTATGGGATTTCCGGCAGCATTGTTTTAACAGGCACATTGAAATTACGGAGAGGAAAACCGGGAAAAATACTTCCATATATATAAACCAGGAGGTCCGGCAGGCTTTATCCTCATGTCACCTTACCAGTCTGGATCCAGATGATGCTCTTTTTCCAAGCCATAAGTATAAAGGCAGTCCCCTAAGCCGCTACCAGGCCTACCGCATAATCAAAAAAGCTGCCGTCTATGCAGGTCTGCCAGAGCATATCAGCTGCCACTCCCTGCGCAAGACCTTTGGCTATCACGCCTGGAAGCAGAGTGTGCCCCCTGCCATGCTGATGGATATCTATAATCATTCTTCCTATCAGATCACAAAACGGTATCTTGGAATTGATCAGGATGACAAGGATCAGGTATTTGAAAAAATCCGTCTGTAATCAGTCCCTCTGCTTTCTTCCTTCCTGTAGCAGATTGACGGAAAAACATTTATTGCAGTTCGGAAGTTTCTGTGATAAACTCAGATCAAAGCATAGACGTTTTCTTTTTACAGACAGGTGAAAATAAAAAGCTACTCTGTAAACCATGGGCCAAGCCCTTTCCCTGATCAGATGCTTTTCCATCGGGAAATGCTCTGACATTCTAACAGATCAGAAAATCCATGCTTTTCAATCCAACATGTAATTGAATAAGCAGAGGATTTTCAAACCCATAGGATCCTTTGCGCACAAAGGAGGAATTTTATGGGGAAATATGATACTTGTATGAGGGAGTTCCTGCAAAACAAAGAACGCTTTGCAGATTTCTTCAATGGCTGCTGTTTTCAGGGGGAACAGGTGATTCGGGCAGAGGAGCTTCAGGATGCCTCTGAAATGTATATCATTGAAAATTTTCCCCCGGAAAAGCCAGTTGCAAAAGGGACAGATGCTAAGGGGCATAATTCGCGCCAGTCCCAAAGGAAAACACAGTTTTTCCGGGATGTTAAAATGTATCTCTGCTCAGGTACAGCCTTGCAGATACTGGCTGTCGAAAATCAGAGTTACATTGACTACAGCATGCCGGTGCGGTGCATGGGGTATGATGCCGCAGAATATCACAGGCAGCTAAAAGCAAAGAAGCGTAGATGGAATTTAATGGACAGGCGTCAAAAAGGATCCAGCATCACATCCGGCGCAGTGTCTGCTGCAACGATCCATGAAAAATTGTCCGGAATTTTGAAAACGGACCGGCTGCAGCCGGTTTATACCGTTTGTCTCTACAGCGGTACAGATCCATGGGATGGACCACGGACACTTTCAGATATGATGGCATTTCATCCAAATGATAATTATCTGAGATTCCTGTTCAGGGACTATCCGCTCAATCTGTTTTGTGTTAATGAGCATAGTGGATTTGATGAATTTCACACAGATCTCCGGCAGCTTTTTCGTGCCATGAACTGTAGGAAGGACAAGCAGAAGCTGACCGAGCTTATGGGGGATAAGCTCTATTCCCATTTAAACGAAGACACATGGGATACCATTGCTGTCATGACAGACAATGCAGCCCTGCTTCAAAACAAAGAGGCTTTCAGAAATACATACGGAAATCAGGAGGGATTTGATATGTGCCAGGCTTTAGATGAATTAATGGCGGATAAAATGAATGAGGGGATTCTTATCGGAAAACGTGAGGGGAAACATGAAGGGATCCTTCTGGAGAAGCAGAACAGTGAAGCTAAAATCAGGACTATCATTTCCAATATGTTGGCTGGTGGTGTTTCCTGTGAAAATATCTGCAGGTTTTTGGAATGTGATCCTTCTCTGGTCAAACAGGTACAGGCAGGTATCCAATGACGATTTTGGCTGACACAAGTTATATTGATCAAATAAACAAGATTTTACAGACAAAAAGAAAAGAATCCGGAGGAGAATTAGCTATCTGTCCAAAATGGTCTGCAAAAAAATTTAATTTTCCTATAAAGTAATTTTCCCAAGTGCCGATATTATTAGTGAACGCAAGAATGCAACATTTGATTACAGAATGTTGCATTTTTTGTTGTTTCTCTTTCTGTATTCATTTCATATCCAGATAAGGAAAAGACCGGATAAACCGGCCTTTTCCTTCACAACTTATCTTTGCAATTTTACTCTTACAGAAATTACTGTAATAAGGAAAGTACGCCCTGGTTAGCCTGATTAGACTGTGCCAGCATAGCCTGACCTGCCTGAGCCAGAATGTTGTTGTTGGAGTACTTAACCATCTCTGTAGCCATATCTGTATCACGGATCTGGCTTTCAGCGCTGGTGGTGTTCTCAACTACGTTGTCGAGGTTGTTGATGGTATGCTCAAGTCTGTTCTGAACAGCACCAAGTGCAGAACGCTGAGTGGAAACCTTCTGGATTGCTGCTTTGATGGTATCAATAGCACCCAGAGAATTAGTGTCATCAGCACCATCTACCTTAATCCCCTTAATACCAAGAGTTGTAGCATCCATAGCTTCAATTTCCAGTCCGATCTGGTTGTTGGTAGTTGCATCAGCACCAACGTGGAGATTCAAGCTCAGAGAGCCTTTGCCAGTCTCAGTCTTACCGATAAACTTACTGAGATCCGCATCCTCCTGTAAAGTATTTCCTTTGGTGCCAACTGCCTTGCCATTGGAATCATATAAGCCACCCTTATATACAACCTTGCCGTCATTATTTGTTTCAAAATAACTTTCCAGACCATTAGCTGCAATTGCGTTACCGTCCTTATCATACAGGTTCGGCTCAGTGATCTTGAAATCGGTACCTTCTACTGCTTCCTTTCCTAGTGTTGCTACGCTATAATATTTTCCAATATCAGCAGGAGTAGAAACTTCAGCACCTGCCTTAAATGCAGTAGTTCCATCAGCATTAAACAATTCATTTTTCGCAACTTTTATTTTAGTACCATTAGCAGCATCTCCAGCATTGCCAGTTGCAGCTGTTTTTCCCTCTTTATCAGTAAAATATGAAGTTAAAACAGTGTCTGTAGCTAATATATCACCAGCCTTATAAACTTCATGTCCATTTGCATCATATAAAGATTTGCTTAGCTTTGCCTTCTCTTCCAAATCGTTAGCATCTGTTGCCTGTGTATGGGTTCCCGCTGTGCTATATACTTTCTCTCCTTTTTCAATCATACTTTTTGTAGCAGATACAGACAACTGGCTACCGCATACATCAAACAGACCATTCGCCAGCTCATTGCCATTCACGTCTGTAATTGAAGCCTTTGTTCCACTGTAGCTGTATACAGAAGAAGTCTTGGTATTGTCACCCTTTAACAGATAGGTCTCGTTGAACTTGGTTGTCTCAGCAACACGGTCAATCTCAGTTACTAACTGATTAATCTCATCCTGAATATAATTTCTATCATCTTCAGAGTTGGTTCCGTTTGCAGATTTTACAGCCAGTTCATTCATTCTCTGCAGCATATCATGTACTTCTGTCAGAGCACCTTCTGCAGTCTGTACTGCACTGATACCGTCCTGTGCATTGGAAGAAGCCTGTGTCAGACCTCTGATCTGCTTTCTCATCTTCTCACTGATGG
>OGQM01001827.1_pt1 | contig 13831 bp, 14 predicted proteins | sample 1553191 | NCBI WGS metagenome assembly OGQM01 (sample SAMEA2579954, study PRJEB22360) | human gut metagenome | biome: human gut; feature: human-associated habitat; material: faeces | place: Denmark | collected 2008/2010 | reverse complement strand
ATAGCAACTGATTTATAGATTTACTATTATTTTTCATATGGATAGAAAATAAAATCTATTCAAGTATCTATTCACGAATCTATTCATTAATGAGCGAATTGACCGATCTTTTATTGCAAGGGCCGCGTTCTGCCCCGGAATTGCGCCAGCGTCTGGCAATCAGTCAGGCGACGTTCTCACGCCTTGTTGCCAGAGAAGATCGGGTGATTCGCTTTGGTAAAGCACGGGCAACGCGATATGCACTGCTGCGTCCTTATCGCGGAATTGAGCGTATTCCCGTATGGCGAGTGGATGATGCCGGAAAGGCGCATAAATTCGCCGACATCCGGTTGTGCTGGCCGCAGGGAAGTTGTCTGGTAACAGGCGCAGATGGCGACGAACGGTGGTTTGATGGTTTGCCCTGGTATTTGACCGATCTGCGACCGCAGGGGTTTTTGGGGCGCGCGTGGGGCAGGAAGTTAGCCGCGCAACTGAATCTTACTGAAGATATCCGTCTCTGGCAGGAAGAAGATGTGCTCTACGCCCTGACCGTATTTAGCGGTGAATACACCGGCGGCTGGCTGGTCGGGGAGGGGAATTATCAGCGATGGATTACTGCACAACGCCCTGCGGCAATTCCTCTGGATCAAAAACTCACCCATTACGAACAACTGGCAAGCGATGCACTGGCAGGAGAAATTGTGGGTTCTTCTGCGGGCGGTGAGCAGCCAAAATTTACCTGCTATGCACAAACGCCGTCAGGCAATAAACATGTGCTGGTTAAATTCACCGTGCCACAGCAAACCGCGGTCAGCCAACGTTGGGGCGACTTGCTTATTGCGGAATCTATTGCCGCGCAAATCCTGCGCGACGGCGGGATCCACGCCATCGAGTCAACGGTGCTTGTAACAAGTAACAGGCAGGTATTCCTTGAAGCGGAACGATTTGACTGCAAAGGTAACGATGGTCGCTTGCCCATTGTGTCGCTGGAGGCGGTGCAGAGTGAGTTTATCTCTTCTCCGGGATCGTGGCCGGAGGCTATGCGCCGTTTGTGTGAGCAACAACTTGTCACTCACCAGAGCGTGGCGCAAACAGAAGTGATCTGGGCGTTTGGGCGACTTATCGCCAACAGCGATATGCACGCAGGCAATTTATCATTTTATTTATCTGAACCACCATTTGCGCTGACGCCCGTCTACGACATGCTGCCGATGGCCTATGCACCAAACAGCGCCGGAATGTTGCGTGATGCTGCCATTGAGGTGAGGTTTGATCTTAACGTCAGTAAAAGTGCATGGTTAACGGCGATCCCGCTGGCGCAGCAGTTCTGGCAAACGGTCGCCGGAGATCCGCGTATCAGCGAGGCATTTCGCCACATTGCACAAGAAATGCCGGAAAAAATCCGGCAAATCGAAGGGAAAGTTGCCCGCATGGGCGGGTAACTATCGCACCGCCCCCGCTATCCACGCTGACAACTCCGGTAGCTCTTTTTCCTGTTCCGGGAAGTCAACCAGCAGCGCTTCGCACTCCTGTTGCAGCATATCCGCGCGGTACAGGCCGCCTTGCAGTCGCCCGGCGAGGGCTTCCAGCGGCGCGGGGTTGAGGCTGTCGGTAAACACCTGGGCGCGGGTGATATGGCCTTTTTCAACGTCGAAATGCAGTTCCACGCCGCCCCAGCTAAAGCGTTCATCCAGCAGATGCGAGAACGCCGGAGCCTGACCGAAGTTCCACTCCCAGCTACTCTGACGGGCAAAGGTTTCGGCGAAGTTCGGCAAGTCTGGCGTTTTGTCCGGGGAGATGATTTCCGCTTCCACGCGCTCGCCATAATGGGCGAAAAAGGCCTCTCGAATCGCCTCGCAAACCTGCTCATGGGTGATCCCCGGCAGCAATTCGGTGAGGTTGGTCACGCGGGAACGTACCGAGGTAATGCCTTTCGCCGCCAGTTTCTTTTTATCCGGGTTGAGATAGTTTGCCAGACGGCTAAGGTCAGCATTGAGTAGCAAGGTGCCGTGGTGGAAGCCGCGATCTTTGGTTTCGCGATAGGCTGAGCCTGAGACTTTGCGGTCGCCTTCGGCGGTTTTCACCACCAGATCGTTACGTCCGGACGCTTCGGCGCTGACGCCGAGCGCGTTCAGAGCATTGAGCACAATCGACGTGGAGATGGTTTTATCGTACTCCGGCTTGCCAGCCATAAAGGTAAAGCAGGTATTACCGAGATCGTGGAACACCGCGCCGCCACCGCTGCTGCGCCGCGCCAGGCGGACGTTATCTTCTTCCATCCGCCGGGTATTACACTCTTTCCACGGGTTCTGTGCGCGACCAATCACTACCGTGTCGGCATTGCGCCAGAGAAACAGAACGCGCTGCGTGGCGGGCATCTGGCGAAAAATACACTCCTCCACCGCCAGGTTAAACCACGGGTCGTAAGAGTCAGAGATGAGCAGGCGTAATGTGGACATAACGATTTCCTTTCTTGTAGTAATGGGTCACTCTTTTTTCTCGCTTTCTTCCTCTTCCGGCACCGGTTTGCTGGCGGTTAACAGGAAGGGCGATTGCTGCCAGCGGGTGCGTTTACCCTGTAGCAGCGTGCGGGTCAGCACTACGCCGATTGCCAGTGAGAGCAGCAACATCAGGCGTAAAATGTTAGTGGTGTTATCCACCTGTTGGGCTTCGGTGGCGAGCGTATGGGTGTCGAGCGTCAGGCGCAGATAGCCGAGCGGTCCGTTTTTCCCGGCAATAGGTTCGACAATCTGCTGGTTAAAATAGCCGCCCGCTTTTTTGCCGTCGAGCGCCAGCCGGTCGCGCACGTCGACGCTTTCGCCAGAACGGGCGATAAGATCGCCTTGTTCGTCATACACGCCCGCGTCGAGGATACGGCTTTCATCCGTTAACTGATCGAGGATCGCCTGAATGCGTTTTTCATCCGGTGAGTCGGTACGCATCAGCGGTGCAACGTTCAGCGTCACCTGACGCGCCAGGGTGCGGGCCAGTTCTTCCAGCTGTGGATTACGCTGTCGCTGGTGGTTTTGACTAAACCATGACGCCCCCTGCATCAGCGCCACTAACAAGGCAAGACAGAACAGGACAATCACTGCCCGATGCAGCCGGAATTTCAGTTTTGTGCGAGCCATCTTCCACCCTTTGAAAATTTGAGACTTAATGTTGCCAGAAGCAATGGATACAAGGTAGCCTCATGCGTTATTTTCCCTGCTTCGAACGATTTTACAGGAGCCTTAATGCCTAACATTACCTGGTGCGACCTGCCTGAAGATGTCTCTTTATGGCCCGGTCTGCCTCTTTCATTAAGTGGTGATGAAGTGATGCCACTGGATTACCACGCAGGTCGTAGCGGCTGGCTGCTGTATGGTCGTGGGCTGGATAAACAACGTCTGACCCAATACCAGAGCAAACTGGGCGCGGCGATGGTGATTGTTGCCGCCTGGTGCGTGGAAGATTATCAGGTGATTCGTCTGGCAGGTTCACTCACCGCGCGGGCTACGCGCCTGGCCCACGAAGCGCAGCTGGATGTCGCGCCGCTGGGGAAAATCCCGCACCTGCGCACGCCGGGTTTGCTGGTGATGGACATGGATTCCACCGCCATCCAGATTGAATGTATTGATGAAATTGCCAAACTGGCCGGAACGGGCGATGCGCGGCGAACTCGATTTTACCGCCAGCCTGCGCAGCCGCGTGGCGACGCTGAAAGGCGCTGATGCCAATATTCTGCAACAGGTGCGTGAAAATCTGCCGCTGATGCCAGGCTTAACGCAACTGGTGCTCAAGCTGGAAACGCTGGGCTGGAAAGTGGCGATTGCTTCCGGCGGCTTTACTTTCTTTGCTGAATATCTGCGCGACAAGCTGCGCCTGACAGCCGTGGTAGCCAATGAACTGGAGATCATGGATGGTAAATTTACTGGCAATGTGATCGGCGACATCGTTGACGCGCAGTACAAAGCAAAAACTCTGACCCGCCTCGCGCAGGAGTATGAAATCCCGCTGGCGCAGACCGTGGCGATTGGCGATGGAGCCAATGACCTGCCGATGATCAAAGCGGCAAGGGTGGGGGATTTCCATGACAGGCAAAGCGGCAGGGCTGGGGATTGCCTACCATGCCAAGCCAAAAGTGAATGAAAAAACGGAAGTCACCATCCGTCACGCTGACCTGATGGGGGTATTCTGCATCCTCTCTGGCAGCCTGAATCAGAAGTAATTGCCTGCCCGTCATCCTGCGGGCGGCACAGCATTAACGAGGTACACCGTGGCAAAAGCTCCAAAACGCGCCTTTGTTTGTAATGAATGCGGGGCCGATTATCCGCGCTGGCAGGGGCAGTGCAGTGCCTGTCATGCCTGGAACACCATCACCGAGGTGCGTCTTGCTGCGTCGCCAACGGTGGCGCGTAACGAGCGTCTCAGTGGCTATGCCGGTAGCGCCGGAGTGGCAAAAGTCCAGAAACTCTCCGACATCAGCCTTGAGGAGCTGCCGCGTTTTTCTACCGGATTTAAAGAGTTCGACCGCGTATTAGGCGGCGGGGTGGTGCCGGGAAGCGCCATTCTGATTGGCGGTAACCCAGGCGCGGGGAAATCCACGCTGCTGTTGCAAACGCTGTGCAAACTGGCCCAGCAGATGAAAACGCTGTATGTCACCGGCGAAGAGTCGCTGCAACAGGTGGCAATGCGCGCTCATCGCCTTGGCCTGCCGACTGACAATCTCAATATGTTGTCGGAAACCAGCATCGAGCAGATCTGCCTGATTGCCGAAGAAGAGCAACCGAAGCTGATGGTAATTGACTCCATCCAGGTGATGCATATGGCGGATGTTCAGTCATCGCCTGGCAGCGTGGCGCAGGTGCGTGAAACGGCGGCTTATCTGACGCGCTTCGCCAAAACGCGCGGCGTGGCGATTGTCATGGTTGGGCACGTAACCAAAGATGGCTCGCTGGCTGGCCCTAAAGTGCTGGAACACTGTATCGACTGTTCGGTGCTTCTGGATGGCGATGCCGACTCCCGTTTTCGCACCTTACGCAGCCATAAAAACCGCTTCGGCGCGGTGAATGAGCTGGGCGTCTTCGCGATGACCGAACAGGGGCTGCGTGAAGTTAGCAACCCTTCCGCCATCTTTTTAAGCCGCGGTGATGAAGTGACCTCCGGTAGCTCAGTGATGGTGGTATGGGAAGGAACGCGTCCACTGCTGGTGGAGATCCAGGCGCTGGTCGATCACTCGATGATGGCGAATCCACGCCGCGTGGCAGTCGGGCTGGAGCAAAACCGTCTGGCAATCCTGCTGGCGGTGCTGCACCGTCACGGTGGGTTGCAAATGGCCGATCAGGATGTATTTGTTAACGTGGTCGGCGGCGTGAAGGTGACGGAAACCAGCGCCGACTTAGCGTTACTGCTGGCGATGGTTTCCAGCCTGCGCGACAGACCGCTGCCACAGGATCTGGTGGTGTTTGGTGAAGTCGGGCTGGCAGGGGAGATCCGCCCGGTGCCCAGCGGTCAGGAACGTATCTCAGAAGCGGCGAAACATGGTTTTCGGCGGGCGATTGTTCCGGCGGCTAACGTGCCGAAAAAAGCGCCGGAAGGGATGCAGATTTTTGGCGTTAAAAAACTCTCCGACGCGCTTAGCGTGTTCGACGACTTATAATGAGAGATACGGAGGGAGATATGTCGTCATTTGATTACCTGAAAACTGCCATTAAGCAACAGGGCTGCACGCTACAGCAGGTAGCTGATGCCAGCGGTATGACCAAAGGGTATTTAAGCCAGTTACTGAATGCCAAAATTAAAAGCCCCAGCGCGCAAAAACTGGAGGCATTGCACCGTTTTTTGGGGCTTGAGTTTCCCCGGCAGAAGAAAACGATCGGTGTCGTATTCGGTAAGTTTTACCCGCTGCATACTGGACATATCTACCTTATCCAGCGCGCCTGTAGCCAGGTTGACGAGCTGCATATCATTATGGGTTTTGACGATACCCGCGACCGCGCATTGTTCGAAGACAGCGCCATGTCGCAGCAGCCAACCGTGCCGGATCGTCTGCGCTGGTTATTGCAGACCTTTAAGTATCAAAAAAATATCCGCATTCATGCTTTTAACGAAGAGGGCATGGAACCGTATCCACATGGCTGGGATGTGTGGAGCAACGGCATCAAAAAGTTTATGGCCGAAAAAGGCATTCAGCCGGACCTGATCTACACCTCGGAAGAAGCCGATGCGCCGCAGTATATGGAACATCTGGGGATCGAGACGGTGCTGGTCGATCCGAAGCGTACCTTTATGAGTATCAGCGGTGCGCAGATCCGCGAAAACCCGTTCCGCTACTGGGAATATATTCCTACGGAAGTTAAGCCGTTCTTTGTGCGTACCGTGGCGATCCTTGGCGGCGAGTCGAGCGGTAAATCCACCCTGGTAAACAAACTTGCCAATATCTTCAACACTACCAGTGCATGGGAATATGGTCGCGATTATGTCTTTTCACACCTTGGCGGTGATGAGATTGCGTTGCAGTATTCCGACTACGATAAAATCGCGCTGGGACACGCGCAATATATTGATTTTGCAGTGAAATATGCCAATAAAGTGGCGTTTATCGACACCGATTTTGTCACTACCCAGGCGTTCTGCAAAAAGTACGAAGGGCGTGAGCATCCGTTCGTGCAGGCGTTGATTGATGAATACCGTTTCGATCTGGTGATCCTGCTGGAGAACAACACGCCGTGGGTGGCGGATGGTTTACGCAGCCTCGGCAGTTCGGTGGATCGCAAAGAGTTCCAGAACTTGCTGGTGGAGATGCTGGAAGAGAACAATATCGAATTCGTGCGGGTTGAAGAGGACGATTACGACAGCCGTTTCCTGCGCTGCGTGGAGCTGGTGCGGGAGATGATGGGGGAGCAAAGATAATCATCTTTATAAGATGTTGAGTGGGATTACTGATTTAAAAGTGTACTTAGTACTCCATTTAGGTGTACAATGTACCTGCCAGGGAGGGGGAATGGGTAAGGCGATAATATTTATAGAGACGCCAATGTTTACGCGTCAGATCAAGCAGATTGCAACCGATGATGAATTAAAGGAATTACAAAAAGAACTCATCGGAACTCCCGATAAAGGTGATCTCATTCAGCAGACTGGTGGATTGCGTAAAGTCCGAATGGCTGCGGGTTCACAGGGAAAAAGTGGCAGTGTCAGAATAATTTACTTTCTGGCGACGGAAGAGATTATTTATTTGATTATGGCCTATCCGATAAATGCCAAAGATAGTCTGACAGATACGGAAAAAGCTCAACTAAAGAAGTTGACGAAACTGCTCAAAGGCGAGATATAAAATGAGTTTTTTTGATGAGTTGAAAACCTCTCTGGAAGAGGCTGTCGAGATTAAACAAGGTTTAAAAGAACCTGCACGGGTGACCCGCTACGAAATTGCGGATGTTAAAGCTATTCGTGAGCAACTCAACGTTTCTCAAAGTGAGATGGCAAAAGCTCTGGGAACCAGTGTGGATACCATTAAAAGCTGGGAATCGAAGCGAAGAAATCCTACGGGATTGGCTGCAAAAGTACTTGCCACAATTAAAGAAAATCCTGCCTTTTTCCGGGAACTTGCTTCCCATTAATCATTTAACTAATACCGGATGCGATGCTGGTGCGCCGCATCCGGCATTTTACGCATTACTTCGCAATACGCTTGTACTTGATACGCTTCGGCTCCAGTGCGTCTGCGCCCAGCGTGCGTTTCTTGTACTCTTCGTACTCGGTAAAGTTACCTTCGAAGAACTCAACTTTACCTTCATCCTGGTAATCCAGAATGTGGGTGGCGATACGGTCGAGGAACCAACGGTCGTGCGAGATAACCATCGCGCAGCCCGGGAACTCCAGCAGGGCGTTTTCCAGTGCGCGCAGGGTTTCGATATCCAGGTCGTTGGTTGGTTCGTCGAGCAGCAGCATGTTGCCGCCAACCTGCAGCAGCTTCGCCAGATGCAGACGACCGCGCTCACCGCCGGAGAGTTCGCCAACGCGTTTACCCTGATCAACCCCTTTAAAGTTAAAGCGGCCAACGTAGGCGCGGCTTGGCATCTCGGTGTTGCCGATCTTCATGATATCCAGCCCGCCGGAAACTTCTTCCCAAACGGTTTTGCTGTTATCCATTGAGTCACGGAACTGATCAACCGACGCCAGTTTCACCGTTTCACCCAAAGTGATGGTGCCGCTGTCCGGCTGTTCCTGACCAGAGATCATACGGAACAGCGTCGATTTACCCGCACCGTTCGGACCGATGATCCCGACGATCGCTCCTTTCGGGATCGAGAAGCTCAGGGAGTCAATCAGCAGACGATCACCATAGGATTTACGCAGGTTGCTGACTTCCAGCACTTTATCGCCCAGACGCGGTCCAGGTGGAATAAACAGTTCGTTGGTTTCGTTACGTTTCTGATATTCGGTGCTGTTGAGTTCTTCAAAGCGCGCCAGACGTGCTTTACCTTTTGACTGACGGCCTTTAGTTCCCTGACGTACCCACTCCAGCTCTTTCTCGATCGACTTACGACGCGCCGCTTCTTGTGAAGCTTCCTGCGCCAGACGCTGATCTTTCTGCTCCAGCCAGGAGGAGTAGTTACCTTCCCACGGAATACCTTCACCGCGGTCAAGTTCGAGGATCCAGCCTGCAACGTTATCGAGGAAGTAACGGTCGTGGGTAATCGCCACCACGGTGCCTTCGAAGTCGTGCAGGAAGCGTTCCAGCCACGCTACGGATTCCGCATCCAGGTGGTTGGTCGGTTCGTCGAGCAGCAGCATGTCTGGTTTTTCCAGCAGCAGGCGGCACAACGCCACGCGACGACGCTCACCACCGGAAAGGTTAGCGATTTTTGCGTCCCAGTCCGGCAGACGCAGCGCATCCGCCGCACGCTCCAGCTGAACGTTCAGGTTGTGACCGTCGTGAGCCTGAATGATCTCTTCCAGACGGCCTTGTTCAGCGGCCAGCTTGTCAAAATCGGCATCCGGATCGGCATACAGCGCATACACTTCATCCAGGCGTTTCAGGGCGTTAACCACTTCAGAAACCGCTTCTTCAATGGACTCACGAACGGTGTGTTCCGGGTTCAGCTGCGGTTCCTGCGGCAGATAACCAATCTTGATGTCTGGCTGCGGACGCGCTTCACCTTCGATGTCTTTATCAATGCCCGCCATAATGCGCAGCAGGGTGGACTTACCCGCGCCGTTCAGACCCAGGACACCAATTTTTGCCCCAGGGAAGAAACTCAGAGAGATGTTTTTCAAAATATGACGTTTCGGCGGAACAACTTTGCCGACACGATGCATGGTATAAACGAATTGAGCCACGTTGGACTTCGCCTCTATGTTTATCGTGATGATGAGTTTTCAAAGGCGAAGTGTAGCCTGTTTCCCTGTCTAATCCCAGCCAGTCGATCACCCCGTAAAAGTAAAAAAGTGTCCGTAACGTGGCGTAAACGGCAATGACTGGTTAGCATAAATCTATTACGCGGCATGACGCTGCATTGATGTATTGACACTTAGAGGATGCGCTTGTGGAAAAAGCCAAACACGTTACCTGGCGGCTGTTGGCTGTCGGTGTCTGTCTGCTGACGGTCAGCAGCGTGGCGCGAGCCGACTCACTGGATGAGCAGCGTAGCCGTTACGCGCAAATTAAGCAGGCCTGGGATAATCGACAAATGGATGTGGTCGAACAAATGATGCCTGGACTGAAAGATTACCCACTTTATCCCTACCTGGAATACCGCCAGATCACTGATGACCTGATGAATCAACCGGCGGTGACGGTCACTAACTTTGTTCGCGCTAACCCCACGCTTCCTCCCGCTCGCACGCTGCAATCTCGTTTCGTCAATGAACTGGCGCGGCGTGAAGACTGGCGTGGCTTGTTAGCCTTTAGCCCGGAAAAGCCCGGAACTACCGAAGCGCAATGTAATTACTACTATGCGAAATGGAACACCGGGCAGAGTGAAGAAGCCTGGCAAGGGGCGAAAGAGCTGTGGCTAACCGGCAAGAGCCAGCCTAACGCCTGTGACAAGTTATTTAGCGTCTGGCGTGCGTCAGGTAAACAAGATCCGCTGGCGTATTTAGAGCGTATCCGTCTGGCGATGAAAGCGGGTAACACCGGCCTGGTAACAGTGCTGGCAGGGCAGATGCCTGCCGATTACCAGACTATCGCCTCGGCAATCATTTCACTGGCGAACAACCCTAATACGGTACTGACCTTCGCGCGTACAACCGGAGCGACCGATTTTACCCGTCAAATGGCGGCGGTGGCGTTTGCCAGTGTGGCGCGGCAGGATGCTGAAAATGCACGGCTGATGATCCCGTCGCTTGCCCAGGCGCAGCAGCTTAATGAAGATCAGATTCAGGAGCTGCGCGATATCGTCGCCTGGCGTTTGATGGGCAATGATGTCACCGATGAGCAGGCGAAATGGCGCGATGACGCCATTATGCGTTCGCAATCTACTTCGCTTATTGAACGGCGCGTGCGAATGGCGCTTGGCACCGGCGATCGTCGCGGCCTGAATACCTGGCTGGCGCGTCTGCCTATGGAAGCGAAAGAGAAAGATGAATGGCGTTACTGGCAGGCGGATTTATTGCTGGAACGCGGACGTGAAGCTGAAGCAAAAGAGATTTTGCATCAACTCATGCAACAGCGTGGTTTCTACCCGATGGTTGCTGCACAACGCATCGGCGAAGAGTATGAGCTGAAGATTGATAAAGCGCCGCAGAATGTTGACAGCGCCCTGACTCAGGGGCCGGAGATGGCGCGCGTGCGCGAGTTGATGTACTGGAATCTCGATAACACCGCGCGTAGCGAGTGGGCCAATCTGGTGAAGAGCAAGTCAAAAACAGAGCAGGCTCAACTGGCTCGGTATGCTTTCAATAACCAATGGTGGGATCTTAGCGTTCAGGCAACGATCGCCGGGAAGCTATGGGATCATCTGGAAGAGCGATTCCCGCTGGCTTACAACGATCTTTTCAAACGCTACACCAGTGGTAAGGAGATCCCGCAAAGCTATGCGATGGCGATTGCCCGTCAGGAGAGTGCCTGGAATCCGAAAGTGAAATCACCGGTAGGGGCCAGCGGCCTGATGCAGATTATGCCTGGTACCGCGACCCATACGGTGAAGATGTTCTCTATTCCCGGTTATAGCAGCCCTGGGCAATTGCTGGATCCGGAAACGAACATCAACATTGGCACCAGTTACCTGCAATATGTTTATCAGCAGTTTGGCAATAACCGTATTTTCTCCTCAGCAGCTTATAACGCCGGACCAGGGCGGGTGCGAACCTGGCTTGGCAACAGCGCAGGGCGTATCGACGCAGTGGCATTTGTCGAGAGTATTCCATTCTCCGAGACGCGCGGTTATGTGAAAAACGTGCTGGCTTATGACGCTTACTACCGCTATTTCATGGGGGATAAACCGACGTTGATGAGCGCCACGGAATGGGGACGTCGTTACTGATCCACACGTTTATGATATGCTATCGTACTCTTTAGCGAGTACAACCGGGGGAGGCATTTTGCTTCCCCCGCTAACAATGGCGACATACTATGGCCCAACAATCACCCTATTCAGCAGCGATGGCAGAACAGCGTCACCAGGAGTGGTTACGTTTTGTCGACCTGCTTAAGAATGCCTACCAAAACGATCTCCATTTACCGTTGTTAAACCTGATGCTGACGCCAGATGAGCGCGAAGCGTTGGGGACTCGCGTGCGTATTGTCGAAGAGCTGTTGCGCGGCGAAATGAGCCAGCGTGAGTTAAAAAATGAACTCGGCGCGGGCATCGCGACGATTACGCGTGGATCTAATAGTCTGAAAGCCGCGCCCGTCGAGCTGCGCCAGTGGCTGGAAGACGTGTTGCTGAAAAGCGATTGATTTTGTAGGCCTGATAGGACATGGCGCATCAGGCATCGTGCACCGAATGCCGGATGCGGCGTGAACGCCTAATCAGGCCTGCAATGGCTGATACACGGCATTATGAAACGGACTCAGCGCCAGGATCACCGCCTGGTGATAGACGCTGGTGCGAGTGAGTTTCCCGGCGGTAAACACGCCGATCGCCCCTTCCTTACGACCAATCTCATCAATACCGGTATAACGCGACATCACGGGACCAAGCGCCTCACCTTCACGCACTTTTTCCAGAATCACCGCAGGCAACGGCAAAGTAGCCGAACGCGCCTCGCCGCGCTGGCTGGTGTTTTCAATCACCACCCAACTGAAAGTGCTGTCACCATCGATGCCAGCTTCAATCGCCACCCAAAAATCAGCCTCAGGAAGTAAACGGCGGGCATTGGCTACCCTATTTCGTGCGCCAGCGCGCGTTTCCTCACTGCCAAAGGGCTGTTCCGGTACACCGCTCTCGACGGCAACGGATGCAATATGGCAGGATCCTTCGCCGAAGATCTCGTGAAATGCCTGCAGAATGGCCTGAATTTTAGCGGGATTGGTGGTCGCACAGACAACTTGGTGCATAATCAGCATTACTCAGAAAATTAACGTTACAGCAGTATACGGAAAAAAAGCATGTTACAGGTATACCTAGTCCGCCACGGTGAAACGCAGTGGAACGCCGAGCGACGTATTCAGGGCCAGTCTGACAGCCCGCTGACCGCCAAAGGTGAGCAACAGGCGATGCAGGTGGCAACCCGTGCCAAAGAGCTTGGCATTACGCATATCATCAGTAGCGATTTAGGACGGACCCGGCGCACGGCGGAAATCATCGCCCAGGCCTGCGGCTGTGACATCATCTTTGATTCTCGCCTGCGTGAATTAAATATGGGTGTACTGGAAACAAGAAATATCGATTCACTCACCGAAGAAGAAGAGAACTGGCGTCGGCAACTGGTCAATGGCACCGTTGACGGGCGTATTCCTGAAGGCGAGTCAATGCAGGAGCTCAGCGATCGCGTTAATGCGGCACTGGAATCTTGCCGGGACTTACCGCAGGGAAGCCGACCGCTACTGGTGAGCCATGGTATTGCACTGGGATGCCTGGTGAGTACGATTCTCGGATTACCAGCATGGGCAGAGCGCCGCTTACGTCTGCGTAACTGTTCTATTTCGCGCGTGGATTATCAGGAAAGCTTGTGGCTGGCGTCTGGCTGGGTGGTTGAAACCGCAGGGGACATCTCGCATCTGGACGCCCCTGCATTAGATGAGCTGCAGCGTTAACGACGGATCGGAATCAGCAGTTCACAGCGCAGATTAATTGGGCGATCTCCCGCTTTGGCATCTTCTGCCGGGTAGTATCGCTCAATATCCTGACCTTTACGGCGCGTCAAGTTAAGCATTGGCATGCACGTTCCGTATACCGTCAGGATAAACTCCTGCACGCCGGTTCCCAGACCTTCATAGGTAAACATCACATATTCGCCGCCCTGCAACATCACCGGATGCCCGGTCAATACATAGCCATCTGCCTGATCCTGAGCTAACGCGGTGGTGTAGAACACCTCTTGTTCGTCGTCTTTATCCTGGCTCGGACGTGTTTCGTTCAAACCGTAAAGCACTGGTGGAATGGTTGGCGAGTTGCCGAGAAAATCGTGCCAGAACTGGTAGCGCATTTCATGGCGGAAATCAGAGATTTGCTCCAGCGAACAGGAGTAGCTCTGGGTAACACCAATCAGCGGCGTATCTTCCAGGGTGACAAATTTGTGCTCTGGCATAGTGAATTCACCCAGACGCAGCGGCGGGCGAATACCAAAGGCGCTCCATTCAGGAGAACGGCGGTAAAGTGCAGGAGTCTGGGCAAACTGCTTCTTGAAAGCGCGGGTAAATGTCTGTTGAGAGTCGAAGCGGTATTGCAGCGCGATGTCCAGAATCGGACGCGCAGTCAGG
>OGQM01001823.1_pt1 | contig 13849 bp, 8 predicted proteins | sample 1553191 | NCBI WGS metagenome assembly OGQM01 (sample SAMEA2579954, study PRJEB22360) | human gut metagenome | biome: human gut; feature: human-associated habitat; material: faeces | place: Denmark | collected 2008/2010 | reverse complement strand
GGGAATAGATCCAGGGGGGGATGAGCCGGGCGGGGTCGCCTTGGATATGCTTCCTCTCACAGAGCAGGGCCAGGGGCTCGTAGCCGGCGTTGAGTGCCACATGGATCACCTTGGGGCTTTCGGCGATGAAGATGCCTTCGCCTTCTTCTTTCTCCTGACGCAGCTGGGCTTCTGTCATGGAGGTGAACATCCGGACCTGCGGATCGTGAATGTCTTGGATTTCTATGATGGGCATGTTCGCTTGATTTTTAGGGTTGACTCATATAACGCAAAAAAGAGAAGCCGGAATGACTTCTCTTTTCTGTGTAGGGACGATCGGGCTCGAACCGATGACCTCTGCAATGTGACTGCAGCGCTCTAAACCAGCTGGGCTACGCCCCTATTCGTCTGCGCTCACTCTTCGTAAGCGACTGCAAAGGTAGTCATTTTTCCTTGGACAGCAAAGAAAAAGGACATCTTTTTTCAAGAATCGTCCATTATTTACTTGATTACCCGCTTGGGTGACGGCAGTCGCGCGGTTGAGGGAAGGGTGGGGCGGAGGCGAGGCAGCGTTCATATCTCGATTTCCTCCAGGTCGTCGGGAACGAACACGCGACCGTGGTAGTTGGCGACAGCCTCTGCCGTATATGTCTGTTTGCGAACCGGCAACGTCTTGTCTTCCGTATGATACAGGATGAGGTTGGGTACGCCGAGCCGTTCGGCCAGTCTTGCGGCGTCCTGTACGGTGGAGTGATGCTTCTCATAAGGATGGAAGCGGTCGCGGTCGGCATAGAGGCAGAAAGCCTCGCACATCAGGTAGTCGGCGTTGCTGACCAGCGCCTCATTGTCGGGATGGACGGGCTCGTCGCCGAGACAGGCGATCCGCTTGCCGTCGACGACCGTGATGAAGCCGAATTGCCTTTCCTTCGTTGAGAGGATGTCGAAGACCTGAAGATGGAAGGAGGCACAGTCGATCTCATCCCCGGCTTTCACTTCGTGGAAGAACACACAGTTGCCTATCTCTTTATATTGCCTTGCCGTGAGCATGTTCCTTAGGTTGAAGTCGAGGATACGCAACACCTTCTCGTGGCTCCATACATTGAGATGCCCCTGATAGGTCGCATTGAGATGGCGCTGTATGAACACGCGCACCATCCAGATGGCTCCGAGGAGATGGTCGGTGTGTGCGTGGGTGATATAGATGTCGTGGATGTCGCCGGCACTGATGTGTGCCTGTTCCAGCCGGGTCAGGATGCCGTTGCCTCCGCCGGCGTCGACGAGCAGCTTGTCTTTGCCGTTATCCATTACGAAACAAGTGTTGTAGCATTTTGTCGCAAGGGCATTGCCTGTGCCCATCATCGTGATTTTCGCCATGTCGTGCTTTTACAATTTATACTTGCAAAGTTACGGATTATTTTTGTTTGTTTGTTGCATAAGTGAATAACATTTTCTATCTTTGCTATTGTTATGGTTTATTAGTTTTTGTAGGTTATGAAGAGAATTTGGAAACACATGGCAATGATCGTCTTGTCGTTGTGTACGGTGATGAATGTGTCAGCCCGTTCACAGTCGGCATCGCAGGCGACCCCTCAGACGTCAGCCCGTACACAGGCGGTAAACAAGACACTCCGCTTTCGTAACGGAGAGTTTAAGATCGTACAATTCTCGGACATACACTATCAGTATGGCAATCCTCTGTCAGATCAGGCGGAACAGAATATCCGCGAGGTGGTGGCTGCGGAGAAGCCCGATCTGGTGATGGTGTCGGGTGACATCATCTATAAGGCGCCAGGCTCTACCTGCCTGGCCCGGGTGCTGAGCATCTTCGAGAGCTTGGGCGTACCTTATTGTATGATCTTCGGCAATCATGACGGTGAACAGCAGACCCCTCTTACCACGCTTTATGACATGATGCAGCAAGGGACCAATAGTGTGATGCCTCCCCGTCAGGGATCCAATTTCGACTATGTATTGCCGATCCTGGGGTCTACGGGGACAAAGCCTGCCGCGTTGGTCTATGGCATACAGGCTTATTCCTATTCGAAGATGAAGGGTGTGGGAGGCTATCAGTGGTTCACGTGGCGTCAGCTGTCGTGGTATCGTGATCAGGCGGCAAAATACAAGACGGCCAATGGCGGCAAGGTGCTTCCGGCCATTGCCTTCATGCATTATCCGCTTCCGGAATACCGGGCGGCCGTGCTTGCCATGGAGTCTCCGCTCTATGGCATACGTCAGGAGACCAGTCATATACCGAGCCTCAATTCGGGAATGTTTGCCCAGATGAAGGAGGCGGGCGACGTGATGGGTGTCTTCTGCGGTCATGACCATGACAACGACTATAGCGTGATGTATTATGGCGTCCTCCTGGGATATTGCCGCTTCTCCGGTGGCAACACGGAATATAACCACCTGCGCAATGGAGCAAGGGTGATCGTCCTGAAGGAGGGGAAGCGTGAGTTTGATACGTGGATTCGTGAGCGGGGCGGTACTGTCTATCCGGCTACCCATTATCCCAGCGATTACGTGAAGGATAATTGGAAGTCGCGGAAGGGTACCCGATAGAATCCGTCTGCCGGCTGTCTGCTGCGTCGGAAGTGCGCGGGCAGCAGACGGCAGGATGGAAAAATGTTTTTGAAGATATACTGAAGAGTCATGCAGATACTTTTGGCTTGTGCCAAGACGATGAGGGAACGGGCAGCCCGTCCTGTCGATATGGTTTCTCGTCCGCTTTTCGAGCAGGAAGCGCAGCATATAGCATTGGAGATGGTGGCGCGCTCTGTGGATGAGCTTTGTGAGATGTTTCATTGCAGTAGTAAGATTGCAGTAGAGTGCATGCAGCGTTACCAGCGGTTCACCGATCCGTCGGCAACGCTTCCTGCCATTTTCGGTTATAACGGACAGGCTTATCGCAGCCTGGACGCGCTGTCGCTCAGCGATGACGATCTGCACCATGCCCAACATCATCTCTGGATCACCAGCTTCCTTTATGGCCTGCTACGTCCGCTCGACCAGGTGCATCCTTATCGAATGGAGGGAAATGTGCGGTTGGAGACAACGGCTGCCGCCATGCAGGTGAAGGCGACGCGTAAGATGGAGCCTACGCTTTTCGAATATTGGCGGCCGCGCCTTACGGACGTGCTTATCGACAGTGTCCTCGCCGATGACGGCGTCTTGGTGCATCTGGCTACGGCGGAGATGGAGCGCCTGTTCGACTGGAAGCGTGTGACGGAATCCGTGCATGTCGTCCAGCCGCGTTTCCTGATGGAGCGAAGAGGGCGGCTGACGGCAGTGTCCGTATATGCCAAGAGCTGTCGTGGCGCCATGACGCGGTATATCCTCCGTAACCGGCTGACAGATCCGCACGGTCTTCTCTCCTTTAGCCATGAGGGCTTCGAATATTCCGCAGCAGACAGTATGGATGATCAGCCAACCTTCATAGTATAGAAGGTCGTGATGGGTGCCCATTGTGTATCCGTCTTTTTAGGACCGGTCCGTATTTGAGTTACATTTCTTTTTCTGTCCGGAAGTCCGTCTGTCATCCGGACAGGGAGGAAGTGTCGGTCAGTATATGAGGCATACGCGTATGGATAGATGGCGGCTGCTTGTCTGTGGTCGCTGCATGATTTCATTCGGTCATTGGAGTTCCGACGGATTTCGTACCTTTGCCGAGGTGTCCGTACAATAGCGTGAGTTCGACGGAATCGAGATGAAATAATATGGCGTTGACCGATCGTGCTTATAGGACTTTATGAAACAAGGATGACATATAGTGAGGTTGGGCGTCTTTTAAGTTTTTCACTTGTATTTTTAGGAACATCTTCAGGCGGATGACTTCTGTCCTTGTCGTGCGGTGAGGACAAAGTGGAAACATATATAAGTAGGTTAAGGCTTTTATGTGCCCGAAAAAAGTAATATGACTTTAGAGGCTGATGATGATATAATCACCGGCCCTTGATGATATAATCATCGGCCTTTGAATATATAATCCTGCAACATAGGCGAAAATCCGCATAAATACCGGGACAGATAAGACTCCTAGAAATAAAGGCGGATTATCGTACTAAAAGCCTGTGCTCCGGAGCTGGACCAAGTCTAACCTGCCAGTCATAATGACATAAGCGATCCGGGACTACCTGCTTATGTCAGAAATCATTCCTTCTTTAGTTCCGATGACTCATTAGAGATCCGAGCGACTTGCCACTCTTGTCGGACGGTCTGTTAGTCAGTCTCCTTTATCGAAACGTCGTGACAAGGTGGGCGGTAGGCCGGCAAAAGGACGGGAAATGTCGAAAGGGATCATGAAATAAATGTTCGCAGTCTAAAGACCGGATGGATGGTCCACTCCGGCTAATCCTTGATGTCGTTTTTAAGCTGTCCTGCTGTTCGGCCGTGTTGGCTTATGCTTTTGAGGCATCACGGTTCAGCCATGTCAGTCCTTTGTCGATGCGTTCCACCATTCCACCATGATGAGCACCGGGCACGGTTTCAAAGAAGAGGCGGATGCCGGCCTTGCGGAGCAGTGGCATCACTTCGCCTGTACGTTGGTCAATGGAGGCAAAGAGCGGATTACGGCTGTGCTTCTCCTGATCGCCGAGGGAAAAGTAGGCGCGTCCTTTCTTGTGGGGAATGTCGAGGCGCTGAAGCCATTGGACGAAGCCGGGATACCAGAAAGATCCGGAGAGGCAGACGATGTCATGGAACAGGTCACCGGTGAGCCACGCCCAGGTGGCGAAGAGGCCGGAGAGTGAGGTGCCGATGAGCGTCCGTTCTACGGGCTGGGTGAGCCCGAACATCTGTTCGATCTGTGCCATGGTGTCGGTAAGACGCGTCATGAATTGTGGTGCGCCTCCGGCGAAATCGGGATATTTGCTTTTCACATTGGGTGCCTGCCAGAGAGTCATGTCCGTGTTCCAGTCCGTTCCGCTGATCACGACCATATAGGTGTCGTACTCTTTTGCCCACCGGTCAATGGTGGCACCGTCGACGGCGATAGGGGTCAGTAGATAGGTTACTCGGGGCGACGTGCCGGTGGCATATTCGCATCGGAGCTGGTGAAGGGTGATGGTGTTCATGGGTAGCGTATAAATGGGATGAATACTAAAGGGTGGGGATACAGCCATTCTTGTATGGCAGGCAGTGGTGGGTGGTATGCTTGACGTGCTTGTCGGTCCTTGCAGGTACCCTTGAGGATATTACCGGTGTGTCAGGCCACAACGGCTGTCCCGCTGTCATAGCGTGGCGGCGAAGGACGTACCGGGCGTGAGTGTGTGGAGCCACGGGCCGCCATGGTCCTGGGGGCCGTAGAGATTGTAGTCGAGGAAGAGCCGGAAGGTGAAATGGCGATGTGCGCGGAAGGCGATGGAGCAACCTGTGCCGGCGGTGAACCGGTTGGCAGCCGGCTGGGTGAGACCCTCTACGCTGAGGCCGGCCTAGGGGGCCTGTCCTGCCACGAGATGGCTGCCCAGCAGCAGTCGGGAGGTGAGTGGATAGGAAAAGTAAGGACCTACAGTGATGGAGTAATAGTCGAGATAGCTTTTCTCCGCCGTGTCATCGCCGGTCATGAGGCCGGTGTTGGACAGCAGGAAGCGGCCACCTATGCCGAGATAGGGATTGAAGAACCATGCGGCCTCTGCGCCGATGGTATTGCCTGTGGTGGTGTTATAGGTAGCCCCATTCTTCATTTTGTAGTCAGAGAGTGGCAAGCCGAATCCGACGTAGACACCGGCGAAGGACGGACGGTCGTCGCGGTAGAAAAGATCAGTGTCAGGATGCCGGGTAAGGCCCCGGTCCTTGAAGATGAGGTCGGCAAGATAATATCCCATCTCTGTGCTGATGATGCCGATGCCGGCTCCCGTGATGACATCGCTGAACCAATGCTTGTTGTTGGCCATGCGCATGACGGCAGTACCTGTCGCCACGGTATATGCTCCGATGCCCACCCACGGGCTGAGATGCCCGTACTCCTTATTGAGCATGGTGGCCGTCATGAAAGCCGCTGCCGTATGACCGGAGGGAAAGCTCTCACGGTCGGATCCGTCGGGGCGTGTCCTGTGAACGATGTGCTTCACTGAGAAGACCGCTGCGCCCATGATGGCTGTTGAGAAGGCGTCGCTGGTGAGCATCCGTCCCCAGGAGCTCCGGCTTTCCACTCCACCGACCTTCATTCCCAGCAGGACGGCGGCCGGGAGATAGCGCAGGTAGTTGTCGAAGGACGAGTGGAAATCCGATGCATAATGATTGCGCAGTTGCCGGAATCCCTTGTCCTCGCCCTTGACGAGGAGACCCTCGGCGATCAGAGGCACGCCGATGCCGGCTATGCGGACAATGGGTGATGTCTTGGCTGTACTGTCGACGGCCTGAGTCTGTGCCTGACCGGAGCGGGGGAGGAGGGCCAGGACGATAGCCATAAGTACCGGAAGAAGCGGCCGGTGGCTGGAGATGTGACGGAGTGTCATAGGGAATGGTCTCATAGGAATGACGTGATGGAACGGATATCATTTTTCACCGCTTCCGGCGGGGGTACCTTTCAGGATGAGCAGGACGACGGCTGCGACGATGAGCAGGAAGCCGACAGCTACCGTCAGGGTGAACGGCTCATGGAAGACGAGAATGCCTATCGTCATGGCCGTGAGCGGCTCGAAGGCACCTAAGATGGCGCATAGGGTGCTTCCGATGTGCTTGATGCCCATGGTAAGGGATATGTTGCTGATTGCCGTGGGCAGCAGTCCGAGCATGAAGATATTGAACAGCATGCCGGCGGTGGAAAGTGTGGAAGGATCTTGCGAGACGATGGGATGGAAGCGACCCTCCGTGAAGTAGCACCAAAGGGCGAGGATGAGCATGCCGAAGAAGAACACCCAGAACGTGAGCTTCAGCGATCCCATCTTCCTTACTTTCATGTGGTGCATGCTCACCATATAGAAAGCGTAGGAAAGGGCCGATATGAATTCCATGCACAGTCCCATCAGGATGTTGTATAGCGAGAGGGTGTGTGCCGTTCCGCCAAAGAGATAGGTGAATAGTCCCGACAGCAGTCCGACGCCCGTGACAGCAAGGATGATGGCTACGGCAGTGGCCCACGAAGCCCGTTCATGGAAGACGAGCGTCTCTGCGAGGCTGGTCCAGATGGGATAGGTGAACAGCAGGGCTGTCGCCACGCCGCTGGGCAGATAGGCATAGCCGCTGAACAGGAAGACGGCACTACCATCGTAGAGGAGGGCGAGCCAGGCTATGCGGAGCATCTCGCCGTAACGGATGCGCAGGCGTGTGCGCTGTATGGCGAGGATGGCGAGCATGATCACGCACGCTACGATATAGCGGTAGACGAGCAGTGACGGCATGGGCATGCCGGCTGACAATACGGGCAGTGTGAAAAGGGGTATCAGACCAAAGGAGGCAGAGGACACGGCCGCCTCTACGAAACCGATAGAACGTGAACGATCCATAGATGAATAAAAGATAGGAAAACGTTGGGATTGGTATGTGCCTTATAAAGAAGAAAGATGACAGACTACCCATCGTGGTGATGGGTCATCTGTCATCCGTCTTATCTGTGTAAGTCTTATCAGTGCTTAGTACTCACCCCAAGCCTTGATGTCGATGTCCTCGGGCTTCAGCGTGCAGAAGGCGTTGATGAAGGCGGAGGCCAGTCGGGAGTTGGTGATCAAGGGGATGTTGAGGTCGATGGCCGCACGGCGTATCTTGTAGCCATTGCTCAGCTCATGAGCGGTGAGATCCTTCGGAATGTTCACTACCATGTCGATCTTGTGCTCATGGAGCAGGGTGAGCGCCTGCGGCTCCTGACCTTCCTCAGAGGGCCAGTGTACAAGCGTGTTCTCTATGCCGTTGTCGGTCAGATAGCGTGCCGTGCCGGAGGTGGCATAGATCTGATAGCCATGCTGGATGAGCTGCTTGGCAGCATCGAGCATCTCGGCTTTCTGCTTGGCACCGCCGGTAGAGAGCAGTACGGTGTGCTCAGGGATACGCTGGCCTACGGAGAGCATGCTCTTGATGAGCGCCTGGTTGGTGTCATCACCCAGACAGCCTACCTCGCCCGTAGAGCTCATGTCTACGCCGAGCACGGGGTCGGCCTTCTGCAGACGGTTGAAAGAGAACTGGCTGGCCTTGATGCCCACGTAGTCGAGATCGAAGAGATTCTTTGAGGGCTTCTCCACAGGTACACCCAGCATCACCTTCGTTGCCAGATCGATGAAGTTGAGCTTCAGCACTTTCGACACGAAGGGGAATGAGCGTGATGCACGGAGGTTGCACTCGATGACGAGGATATCGTTCTCGCGTGCCATATATTGGATATTGAAAGGTCCGGAGATATGCAGCTCCTTGGCGATCTGACGGCTCACGCGCTTGATACGGCGAACGGTCTCCACATACAGCTTCTGTGGCGGGAACTCGATCGTGGCATCACCTGAATGGACACCGGCAAACTCGATGTGCTCGGAGATGGCATAGGCCAGGACCTCGCCCTGACGTGCCACGGCGTCGAACTCGATCTCCTTGGCATGCTCGATGAACTTGGAGACTACGACAGGGTGGTCCTCGCTCACGTTGGCGGCCAGCTGGAGGAAGCGCTCCAGCTCCTCCTTATTGGAGCAGATGTTCATGGCAGCACCGGAGAGCACGTAGCTCGGACGTACCAGGACGGGGAAGCCGACACGGTTGACGAACTTATCAATGTCGTCCATGGAGGTCAGTGCGCTCCATTCCGGCTGATTGATATGGTTGCGTGTGAGCATGGCGGAGAACTTCGCACGGTCCTCTGCATTGTCGATATCCTTGGCTGAGGTGCCGAGGATGGGCACGTTCTCCTGGTCGAGATACATGGCCAGGTTGTTAGGAATCTGTCCACCGGTGGAGACGATGACACCATGGGGTGCCTCCATCTCGATGATGTCCATCACGCGCTCGAAGGTCAGCTCATCGAAGTAGAGACGGTCGCACATGTCATAGTCGGTCGACACGGTCTCCGGGTTGTAGTTGATCATGATGGAGCGGTAGCCCTGGCGACGGATGGTGTTCAAGGCCTGTACGCCGCACCAGTCGAACTCTACTGACGAGCCGATGCGGTAGGCACCCGAACCGAGCACGATCACGCTGCGGTGGTCATTGGTGAATGTGATGTCAGAGGCTGTGCCAGCGTAGGTGACATAGAGGTAATTGGTCTGTGCCGGATACTCGGCGGCCAGCGTGTCGATCTGTTTTACGACAGGCAGGATGCCGTAGCTCTTGCGCAACTTGCGCACGACCAGCATGGCCTTGTGCATATTGCCGTATTCCTCTTCCAGTCCCACGGCACGGGCGATCTGGAAGTCGGTGAATCCGTACACCTTTGCCTCGTGCAGGAGATCGGCGTCAAGCGTGTTGACGTTCTTCTTTTTCAGCTGCTCATCGATGTCGATGATGTGCTTGAGCTTATAGAGGAACCAGCGGTCGATCTTTGTCAGGTCGTGTATCTGATCGATGGTGTATCCGCGGTGCATGGCCTTGGAGATGACGAACACACGCTTGTCGGTGGGCTCGCGCAGGGCAGCGTCGATATCAGGGATGTTAAGCTCCTTGTTCTCCACAAAGCCGTGCATGCCCTGGCCGATCATGCGGAGACCTTTCTGCAGGGCTTCCTCAAAGTTGCGGCCGATGGCCATCACCTCACCGACCGACTTCATTGACGATCCGAGCTCCTTGTCTACACCGTGGAACTTGGAAAGGTCCCAACGTGGGATCTTGCATACCACATAGTCGAGGGCCGGCTCGAAGAAGGCCGAGGTGGTGCGGGTGACAGAGTTCTTCAGATCGAAGAGTCCGTATCCCATACCCAGTTTTGCAGCTACGAAGGCGAGGGGATATCCTGTCGCCTTAGAGGCGAGGGCAGAGGAGCGCGATAGACGGGCGTTCACCTCAATGACGCGATAGTCCTCGCTATGGGGATCGAAGGCGTACTGTACATTACACTCACCGACGATGCCGATGTGGCGTACGATCTTGATGGAGAGTGCGCGCAACTTGTGGTATTCAGCATTGGAGAGTGTCTGTGAAGGAGCGATGACGATCGACTCACCAGTATGGATGCCCAGAGGGTCGAAGTTCTCCATGTTGCAGACGGTGATGCAGTTGTCGTAACGGTCGCGCACCACCTCATACTCAATCTCCTTCCAACCCTTGAGGCTCTTCTCTACGAGCACCTGGGGAGAGAACGAGAAAGCCTTCTCGCAGATCTTCACCAGCTCCTCGTCATTGTCGGCAAAGCCGGAGCCCAGTCCACCGAGCGCATAGGCAGCACGGACAATGACCGGATAGCCCAGATCGGAAGCAGCCTTGCGGGCCTGTTCCATCGTCTCGCAGGCCTCGCTCTTTATGGTCTTGACGTTGATCTCGTCGAGCTTCTCTACGAAGAGCTCGCGGTCCTCAGTGTCCATGATGGCCTGTACAGGCGTACCGAGTACGCGCACACCGTACTTCTCCAGCACACCGCTCTTGTAGAGCTCCACGCCGCAGTTGAGTGCCGTCTGTCCACCGAAAGAGAGAAGAATGCCGTCAGGACGCTCTTTCTCGATCACCCGCTCTACGAAGGCAGGCTGTACGGGAAGGAAATAGATCTGGTCGGCCACGCCCTCGGAGGTCTGCACGGTGGCGATATTAGGATTGATGAGCACCGTGTAGACGCCTTCCTCACGCAGCGCCTTGAGTGCCTGTGAACCGGAATAGTCGAACTCGCCGGCCTCACCGATCTTCAACGCACCGGAGCCGAGGAGCAACACCTTCTTAATATTTTGATCTTTCATCTTCTTATTCTTGATTTTTCGCGGCTTGCCGTCCTTGGGTTCGGAGTCAAGCCGGGTAATCCTATTGTTTGACTTTTATTTCCCAAGCTCGGCCACGAAGCGGTCGAACATAAACTCCGTATCCGTAGGACCGGAGCAGGCTTCAGGATGGAACTGTGAGGAGAACCAGGGCAGGTTCTTGTGGCGTATGCCCTCGTTGGATCCGTCGTTCATGTTCACGAACAGCTCTTCCCAGTCCTTGCCCAGCGTGGAGGCATCTACGGCATAGCCGTGGTTCTGAGAGGTGATGAAGCACTGGTCGCTGCCTACCAGACGCACGGGCTGGTTGTGTGAGCGGTGACCATATTTGAGCTTGTAGATGCTGGCACCGGCAGCCTTGCCGAGCAGCTGGTTGCCCATGCAGATACCGCAGATCGGCTTACGGCTCTGTGACATATATTTACGGATCACATCAACGGCAGCCTGGCAGGTGTCAGGATCGCCGGGACCGTTGGCCAGGAAGAGACCGTCGACATCCATGTCGGTGTAGTCATAGTTCCAGGGCACACGGATCACCTCCACACCCCGGTTGATCAGGCAACGGATGATGTTGGCCTTCACGCCACAGTCGACGAGCACGACTTTCTTGCCGGCACCCTCGTTGTAGCGGATGATCTCCTTCGTGGACACGCGGTCTACAAAGTTCACGCCCTCATAGTCGGCCTCGGGGATATTGTCCGGCTCGTCATCGAAGATGATCTTACCCATCATCACACCGTGCTGACGGAGCACCTTGGTAAGTTCGCGCGTGTCGATGCCTGTGATGCCGGGCACGTGCTCACGCTTTAACCAGTCGGCCAACGACTCCTTCGCATTCCAGTGGGAGTACTGCTCACTGTAGTCGCTGACGATGATGGCCGAGGCATAGATCTTGTCGCTCTCCATAAAGGTGGGCAGGCCGTTGGCCTCGAAGGTGAATGGGGGTACACCGTAGTTGCCCACCAACGGGAAAGTGAGTGTCATCAACTGGCCGGCATACGAGGGATCGGTGAGCGATTCGGGATAGCCCATCATCGCCGTGTTGAACACCACCTCGCCGGCTACCGGAGCATCGTATCCGAAGCTTTTGCCGTGGAACTTTGTTCCGTCGGATAAGACCAAGGTAACTTTCTTCATCTGTATATCTTTATATTAAATACGTCAATAATGATTGTCTTCTTTGGACAGGACATTCCTGCATCGTGTTGTCAGCCTTTCACAACCTTTCTATATACGTTCTCCACGTAGTTGACGAAAGCCTGGTTGCAGAGGCGTGTACCTCCCGGTGTGGGATAGTGGCCAGTGAAGTACCAGTCGCCCTTGTGGTTGGGGATGGCCGTGTGGAGTCCCTCAAGCGATTGGAACACGATGTCGATGGGGATCGTCATGCCTTCCGGCCGCAGCATCTCTACGATCTTTGCATTGATCTCTTCTACCGTGAACGGTGTATAGATGTCGCGCACACAGTTGCGCTGCTCGGCAGCCGGCTTCTTCAGCTCGTCCAGACAGGCCTGATAGGTCTTCTCCACCAGCTCGCCTATGTTGCGCTCGAGCACCAGGGCCATAGTAGCGTGGAAGACACAGAACTCTTCCAGGCGGGGCATGTCGATGCCGTAGTAGTCGGGATAACGGATCTGCGGTGCAGAGCTTACGACAACGATCTTCTTGGGATGGAGACGGTCGAGGATGTGGAGAATGCTCTCCTTGAGCGTCGTGCCTCTGACGATACTGTCGTCGATGATCACCAGGTTGTCGACATTGGGCTGCAGGCTGCCGTAGGTGATGTCGTAGACGTGGGCAGCCAGGTCGTTGCGGGCATTACCCTCCGTGATGAAGGTGCGGAGCTTAATGTCTTTCCAGGCCACCTTTTCCTGTCGTGCCTGCCGCATCATGATCTTCATGAGTTCTTCGTGAGAGGGGTTGGCACCGAGTGCCTCTACCTGCTGTGCCTTTTCTTCGGCTATCCATTTGTTGAATCCGTCGAGAAGGCCGTAGAAAGCCACCTCGGCCGTATTGGGAATGAAGGAGAGTACCGTGTGGTCGGTGTCGTAGCCTACGGCTTTCAGCACCGGCTGGGTGAGCTGCTCGCCCAGTTTCTTTCGCTCGAGATAGATATCCCTGTCGCTTCCTCTACTGAAATAGATGCGCTCGAAGGAGCAGGCCTTATCGTCTTTCTGGTCCATGATGCGTTCGATGGAGGAACTGCCGTCGGCGCGGATGATAAGTGCCGTACCGGGCTGCAGCTCGTGCACCTCTTCTGTCTCAGAGTCGAAGGTGGTCTGAAGGACAGGCCGCTCGGAGGCGACAGCCACTACCTCGTCATTGAGATAGAAGAAGGCTGGACGGATGCCCCAAGGATCGCGCATGGCAAACATCTCTCCGCTACCGGTGATGCCGCAGACAACATAGCCACCGTCAAAATGTATCATGGTCGTCTTCAGCACGTTCTCCATTTTCACGTGGGTGTCGATATAGCGGGTAATGTCTTTATCCTCGAGCCCCTGTTCGCGGGCGATGACAAAGTTGCGCTCCACCTCACGGTCCAGGCGGTGTCCCATCAGCTCCAGCATGATATAGCTGTCTGAATAGATGCGGGGACACTGTCCCTGACGGGTGAGCAATTGGAAAACTTCCTCTACGTTGGTCATGTTGTAATTGCCGCAGAGGCAAAGGTTCTTCGCACGCCAGTTATTGCGGCGAAGGAAAGGATGTACATATTTCAGTCCGCTCTTGCCTGTCGTGGAGTAGCGCAGGTGACCCATGTACAATTCTCCGGCGAAAGCGGGCGTGCTCTCAGTCGGGTCATCGGAGAGCTTCTCGCACCACGGGGAGTCATTCATCTGCTTATGGGCAGCGGCAAAGATTTCGGTGATGGCATTCGGACCTTCTGCGCGTTCACGGAACATGTATTCCCGGCCGGGCTGTGTGTCCAGCTTCACTGATGCAATGCCCGCTCCTTCCTGTCCGCGGTTGTGTTGTTTCTCCATCATCAGATAGAGCTTGTTAAGGCCGTATCGCCATGTGCCGTACTTCTGCTGATAATAGCTCAGTGGCTT
>OGQM01001808.1_pt1 | contig 13919 bp, 10 predicted proteins | sample 1553191 | NCBI WGS metagenome assembly OGQM01 (sample SAMEA2579954, study PRJEB22360) | human gut metagenome | biome: human gut; feature: human-associated habitat; material: faeces | place: Denmark | collected 2008/2010 | reverse complement strand
CTGTGGTGCATAATAAAGCATTCCCGGATCAAAACGTGCGCCGCCGCCGGAGCAGTTCTCAAGAAGAAGATCCGGAAACTCCGTAACCAGTCTCTCCTGAAGCTCATAAACACCAAGCACATATCTGTGGAAAAGCTCCTGCTGTCTTTCTTTGGGAAGATAGCTGCTGCCAAGGTCAGAAAGCTGACGGTTCATATCCCATTTCACATAGGCAATGTTTGCACTTCGAAGAACAGATGCCACACATTCGTAGGCATAATCTCTTACTTCCGGTCTGGAAAAATCCAGAACATACTGGTTTCTGCTCTGGGTTGCCTCACGGCCCTGGATCTGGATCGCCCAGTCCGGATGTGCACGGTAAAGGTCAGAATCCGGTGAGATCATCTCCGGCTCAAACCAGATTCCAAACTGAAGGCCGATCTTGTTTACTTCATCTACCAGATGTTTCAGGCCGCCTGTGATCTTCTCTTCGTTGACTTTCCAGTCACCAAGAGAACAGTTGTCGGAATTACGTTTTCCGAACCATCCATCATCCATGACCAGCATCTCAATGCCACATTTTTTTGCCTCTCTGGCAATGTCAAGAAGCTTGTCCGTATTAAAATCAAAATATGTAGCCTCCCAGTTGTTGATCAGGATCGGACGTTTCTCATATTTAAATTTGCTGCGGATGAGATGGTTCCGGTAAAAGTCATGATAACTTCTTGTCATCGCTCCAAGACCGTTTCCGGAGTAAACTATAACCACCTCCGGTGCCTGGAATTCCTCTCCCGGTGTAAGGAGCCAGGAAAATTCCTCCGGATTGATTCCCATAGTCATACGGAGGTTATCAAACTGGCACAGCTCTGTCTCCGCCATAAAGTTTCCGGAATACACGAAATGCATGGCGTAAACTTTACCGTTTTCCTGCTCGGTTCCGTTTGTCACAAGGGCAATAAACGGATGTTCCTGGTGGCTGGACTCTCCTCTCGCGGAAGAGATCACCTGTTTTCCGTAATGGAGCTCTCCGGTCTGGATGTGACGCTCTCTTGCCCAGGTTCCGTGAAGAGACAGCATGGAAAAATTCTCATTGTCCATATCCAGGCAGGCACTTAAGATCTTCTCGATGCGGAGATCTTCTTTTCCCTGATTCTGTACACGGACGCTTCGCGTAATTACATTTTCTTTCTCAAAGGCAGTATAGGAAAGGACCACCTCGAGATCCAGATCTGCATCTTTCAGGGTAATCTCCAGTGTTTCTGCCTCATCCTCTGTGGCAAAAGATGCCGGAAGCCCTTTCAGTCCTTTTTTGCCTTTATAGATCTCATGTCCTGTGTAATGCAGCTCACATCCCATATTTCCGGCTGCATTTCGGATATTCAGGCAGCTTTCCCGGTAATCTCCGATTCCTCCGGTTGGATACTCCATGGGAAAGAAATCAAGGAATGCGGATTTCTCTCTTTTGTTTACCGATGGTGTATACGGCGGCTCTTCCATTCGAAGAAGATAATTGTCTGCCTCCATAAAAAGTCTGTCCCCGTAATAAATATGTCCCAGAAAACCTTCCGGGCTTACCCCCATCACATAGGTGCTTTTTTCCGTATCAAGACGGAAGATCTTTTTCTCTTCATTAAACGTAACTGACATGTGCCTTCTCCTTTTTTATATTATTAAGCGGATCTTTACGATCTGACTTTATGACTTCCCCAAAACCTGTCAACGCTTCTGCGCTTTATTTTATAAAGCTAATTTTAGCTGTATTATAGTTAATTTTAGTCTTTAAGTCAACGTCTGTTTCTGCTTTTCCCTGATTCTTTTTTGCCCCACTATGTCTCTACTCTTTCACAGACACCGCCGGCATTTCCAGATACCGGTTCAGATCTTCCGTGAGAATACGGATCTTGTCTCTGGTGTCTTGCTCTTTGTAAGTCAGCCGGCTGGCGATCCTGGTAATATAATCCTCCTCTTCAATGATCTCACAGGTCTCCGGGAAATTAATATCATAGTACTGGGCAAGATAAGATACCCAGTAGTCCACCGGCACCTGTCTGTCTGCAGATAATACTGACTCCCTTCTGAGACAGGATTCCCACACTGCCGGCGAGATCAGGCCTTCTCCGGCTGTTTCCTCGGAAACTCCCAGCATGGCTTCAATGGATGCCACCAGTTTCACCCGGCAGTTATCCAGTTTATCTGCATCCCGGATCAGTTTTGCATGAAACAACGTTCTGGCATCATGGATTCCTTCCAGTTTAAAATCACTGTGCTTACGGATCGCCGCATTGATCAGATCATCAAACAGATCCTCACGGACAAAACGCCGGATCATCTTTTCCTCCCCGAAGAGAAGTTCCGCCCCAAATACTGCATGATCCATGGTTCCCGGCTCAAAACTGTGAAATCTTCGGATCTGTTCAAAACGTCCGATATCGTGAAGCAGCCCGATCAGCTCTGCAAGTTCCACATCTTCCCTGGAACACTCCATCCTCCTGGCGATCTCCCCTGCGTATTTCACCACACCGTAAGTATGCTCGATCTTCAGATAGATCTGCTCATCCTGCCGGTCGTATTCATCCAGATAATTTTCAAATTCCTGCTTTGCGTGTTCAATATCGATCATCCCGCCACGCACCTCCTGACTTTTCTTCTGTTCCTCTGATATCCCCTGCAAAGAATCCCCCGTTTATAAAAATGGTATCAAAAAAAGCGCTATCCTTCAATAACGCTTTTTAAAATATTTAAACTTTTTATTTTAATTTATTCATATTTCACGATTTCTTTCCGCAGCCGCTTCATGATGCGTTTTTCCAGGCGTGAAATATAAGACTGTGAAATTCCCAGGAGATCTGCCACCTCCTTCTGTGTTTTCTCCATTCCTTCCCGGTTTCCGATTCCAAAACGCAGACGGATGATCATCTGCTCCCGCTTCGTCAGTTTACTGATGGCTTTTCCCAGAAGCGCGATCTCCACCTCATCTTCCAGACGTCTGGAGATCACATCATCGTCCGTTCCCAGGATATCAGAAAGCAGTAACTCATTTCCATCCCAGTCCACATTCAACGGCTCGTCGATGGAAACTTCCATCTTGGTCTTGCTGTTTCTCCGGAGGTACATCAAAATCTCATTTTCAATACATCTGGATGCATAGGTAGCAAGTTTGATATTTTTTACCGGATTAAATGTATTGATAGCCTTTATAAGTCCTATGGTTCCGATAGAGATCAGATCTTCCACACTAACTCCTGTGTTGTCAAATTTTTTTGCAATATAAACCACAAGCCGGAGATTATGCTCGATCAGAATGGCCTTTGCCTCTTTTTCCTTTTCTGTCCCAAGCATTGCTATCACTTCAGCTTCACGCTCCGCCGGCAGCGGTGCCGGAAGGATGTCATTTCCCCCAATATAAAAAACATCTCCCGGTCGATTGATCATAAACCTCTGGATCACCTGAAATGGATAAGATCTTACAGCTGCTCTGTTCATAATATAAGCCCCCTTCTTAATTTAATAGTCTGGAATTCAAAAGTATCCCGTACTCTTCTCCCAAAGCTGAGGGCTCGGATGTTATGGCAAGCACTGGTTTTCCCACATGTACCACCCTTCCGGGAGTTTGGATCAGAAATTCGTCAAGAACCACTGCCAGCAGCAATCCTTTTTTTCCATCTGCGGTACGACAACTCAGAAAATGTGGCTGCAGACTGACAAGCTCCGTATTTTCCAGTCCCTCTGGCTTATCTCTGATATCCATCAGTTTTTTTACCAGTTCTTCCGATACCAGGCTTCCCAGAAGTTCCTGTTTTATAACAGATACCGGCTGTTTTTTCACGGGATCCATAAGGAAGTTTCCCGTATCAAAAAATCCATATGTCTGCTGTATCTTCCCCTGATATTTAAGCGTGACCGGATAAATATTCCTTCTGCCAAATCGGAAGGTCTCGGCTGCACACCCCAGTGTATAAAATGCACCGTAAATCCCTGCCACAAAAAGCAGAAATGTTTTCACCGTCATGGTCCTTTCCGTTTCCAGTGCCTGATAGATCCCGCCTACCACAAAAGCTGTGAAATACAAAGCCAGAATGGTTTTCGCAAGAAGGCCTCCTTTTTTCAGGCGAAAAGCAAAGGATGCCATAAAAAAAGCGCAGCCGCCATGGATCAGTACAGCAGCAGGAAAAATAATCTTAAAAGGTACACAAAGAAGCAGGCAGGATACAAAAGATCCAAAGGCAGCGGATAACACGCATCTTAAGCGTTTCCCGTCAAGATGCAGAAATTTTCCCACAAGTCTTAAAAGCATATAATCCATAAGGAAATTCGTCATAAAAACGATATCTATGTATATATTCTGATACATAAGACTCCCCCACTGCTGTTTTATCTGCCATTGATTCTCAACTTTGGTAAGTACATTTATTATAGGGCAGGCTCTGTGCATATTTTGTCAAAGTTGGATGTCGATTCTTCAAACTTATCGGGGCATTTCTGTCTGCATCGACATTTATAGATTTTTTCTATGGATCAGCGACAAAAATGTATAAATTTCCGTACAATATGTGTATTTATTGATTTTCGCACTTTATAGTGTTAAAATATTTTTTATTATATATTTCGTAAAAAAATTCTATTTTATGAGATACAGGAGGGAATCGAACAATGATCAATATTACCGGACATACCGGGCTTACCGGCCTTCTGGGAAGCCCAGTGGCACACAGCGTATCACCTTTAATGCACAATGAAGCATTTCGTTACCTCGGGCTTGATTATGTGTATCTCTGTTTTGATGTGACAGAGGAGACCCTTCCCCAGGCAGTGGAAGGACTGAAAGCCTGCGGGATCAAGGGCTTTAACCTGACCATGCCAAACAAGAATAAGATCGTGGAGCTCCTGGACGAACTTTCTCCTACCGCACAGCTGATTGGAGCGGTAAATACCGTCCGCAATGATAATGGAAAATTAAAGGGATTTAATACCGATGGTTATGGATTTACCCAGTCTGCCAGAGATGCAGGCTGTGATGTGAAGGGACGCACCATCACCGTTATGGGTGTGGGCGGTGCCGGAATGGCAATCTGCGGACAGTCCGCCCTGGAAGGTGCAAAAAAGATCCATGTTTTTGCACGTCCTACCAGCCGTTACTGGGAACGTGCCGCTGCCATGGCAGAAAAAATGTCTCATATGACAGAATGTCAGATGATCCTTCATGAGATGGATGATCACGCCGCTCTGAAAGACGCACTGGAAGAAAGCACTCTTCTGATCAACGCTACCTCTGTGGGAATGGTTCCGGATGTGACCGGCACAGTCATCCCGGACAAAACTCTGTTCCATCCGGAACTTACGGTAGCCGATGTTGTGTATGAACCAAGAGAAACAAGACTTCTTAGAGAAGCCCGGGAAGCCGGATGTCCAACCTTTAACGGAATGTACATGCTGCTTCACCAGGGCGTAAAAGCATTCCACATCTGGACCGGACTGGATATGCCGGTTGAGATTGTAAGAGAGAAATATTTTAAATAATCCATCCCTGTTAATACACGATCCGCATATTAATTCCCTGTGGGAAATCTCCGTATTTTTCTCCGAAGAGATTGATTCCACCCTGATTTATGGCATCCGGGCGCACTCCGATCCTCAGAGAAATATACGGTTTTCCTGACAGGCGCACGGTTTCCAGTATATTCTCATCGTTCACCTTAATCTCATTGATGTAACATCCATCTTTTCGCAGAGAAACTCCTGTCATAAATCCATACTGCGTCAGACCTATGGGCCATACATTTGGTGTCAGTCTTCCTCTTCTTGCTCCCAGATCTCCCGGACATGTATAAGTCCCAATCTCTGTTCCATTAACTGAAAAAGTAATATCCGACGGCCACTGGGCATTATATCCAGGTGCTTCCGAACAGAGTTCCATGGAAAAGTTCATCTCCTGGATGTTCCAGAGGGGATTTATTTTGTTGGGAAAACGATATTCTATATATCCCCGGCTGAACCAGATCAGCTGCGCCTGCTGCCTGTCCGTCGAATAAAAAGACCTTGGATCATCAAAAGTATCAATTACCCCGTTCATTCCCGCCAGGCCACAGGAAGGTTCCACCTGAAAATCTGTATAATTTCCAAGGGGCATCTGGTATACCAGCGTATTTTCCGCCGCGCTGATATCCGTATCATACGCTTCCAGATGAAACGAAATAAAATCGCACATGCAGACTCTCATGGAGCCATGAATTCCCGGCTGGCTTTCTGTAGATACCAGATGAGCATCCTCCAGACAGCGGATATGCAGCGCTGTTGAAGACAACGGGATTCCCAGTCTCCTGGAAATTTCCTGCAGTGACAACGGATGCACCTTTATCAGATTCAAAATATCAATCCGTACCGCTGAAGACAGCGCCTTTCCGATTGCTGTGATCCATGGTTTGTGACTCTCTGTTGACAGGTTCAGTTCCAGTTCCTTTTCTGTTGTAATTCCCTGACTGATTCTTTCTTCCGCCATTCTTTTTCCTCCGTTTCAAGATTCATGTAATGAATATCTGCTTCTTTTCTTATTTATTTCATTATTTATGTAATAAACATCATTTTTTCAAAAATATATACAAATTGCATTATACATTCTTGTTACAATCGCAGATTTACGTCATTTTGCATTAAAACCATTGATTTTTTCGAATTTTATAGCTACAATTATGAGTATAAAAAAGAGAAAAAACTTTTTGAAGCTTCGTTTTTTCCTCCACTTCCAGTAATTATGTAATAAATTTATTAACCCTATTATATGGCAGCCAGCGTAACCTGACAACATTCTTTTTATATCCCGGGCAATACCCATTACGGATATTTCAATATTGATTTTACTCAAAGAAAGGATTTAACTCTATGAGAAATGAATATCCGCGCCCTGATTTCATCCGGGAGAAATGGATGCCTTTAAATGGTACCTGGAATTTTCAGGACGGAACCGACAAAACTCCCGTAAAAATCCAGGTTCCCTTCCCGCCCCAGAGCAGACTCAGCGGGTTTCAGAAAGAACTTACTTCTGACAGAATCACCTATCAGCGAAATTTTTTTATCCCGGCAGAGTGGATCGGTCAGAGAATTCTTCTTCACTTCGGAGCTGTTGACTACAAATGCAGCGTATTTATCAACGATCATTGTGTTGGCTTTCATGAAGGCGGTCAGTCCTCCTTCACCTTTGATATCACAGATTTTCTTTCCGGAGGTGAAGAAACACTCACCGTGGCAGTTACCGATTACCTGCATGATGAAACCGTTCCCAGAGGCAAACAGTTCTGGAAATCATCCGGCGAGTTTATCTGGTACACGCAGTCCAGCGGCATCTGGCAGTCCGTATGGCTGGAGCCGGTAAATGAAGCTCACCTGGAAAAACTGTGCGGTCTTTCCTCAGACTGTGACTTTGTCGCAATCCGCCCGGAAGCCGTCCTGATTTCTCCGGAAACGTTGAATGATGCCGTGCATTTCCAGGGAAAGATCACCGGTGTGATGCTGCGTGGAACTACCATTTCCTACACCATAGACTGCGATGGTATCGAATTACGGGCAGATACCCTGTTTGAAACCAACCGGCAGCGCAATATGGGCGAAATGCTTCAGCTCCAGATTTTGAAAGAAGATATTCTTCATCTTCATTAATAACTCCTGACTTTACGGAGGTATTCCCTGCAAAAAAACTCCCACCAACAGGCAGCTATAAACAGCTGTCTCTGTCAGCGGGAGTTTGGTTATGTTATTTTATATCTTCTTATTTCTTTTCTTCCTGAACTTCGATCTTACGGATAGTCTTGTTCTTGATCTCTTCTTTGATGAAGCTGATGAACTCGCCCAGATCTTTCATTCCTTCATCACCAAGGTAACGGCTTCTTACGGAAACCTTGCCCTCTTCTTCCTCTTTTGCACCAACGATAAGCATGTATGGTACTCTCTCAAGACGTGCCTCACGGATCTTGTATCCCATCTTCTCAGAACGTCCGTCTACGGAGCAGCGGATGCCTGCCTCTTTCATCTGGGCCTCTACCTTCTGCGCATAATCGTTGAACTTCTCGGAGATCGGGATCACACGAACCTGCTCCGGGCAGAGCCATGTCGGGAACATTCCTGCATACTTCTCAATGAGCCATGCAAGAGTTCTCTCATAGCATCCCATAGATGTACGGTGGATGATGTACGGACGCTGTTTGTCGCCGTTCTCATCAATATAGTACATATCAAACTGTTCTGCAAGAAGTGCATCCCACTGGATTGTGATCATGGTGTCTTCTTTTCCGTATACGTTCTTGGCATTGATATCAACCTTCGGTCCGTAGAAAGCAGCCTCTCCTACATCCTCTGTGAACGGAATGTTCAGCTCGTTCAGCATCTGGCGGATATGACCCTCTGTCTCCTCCCATACTTCCGGCTCACCGATATATTTCTCTTTGTTTGTCGGGTCCCATTTGGAAAGGTGATAGGTTACATCTTCCTCAACACCAAGTACCTGCAGGCAGTACTGTGCAAGTGCGATACAGTCTTTGAACTCTTTTACCATCTGGTCCGGTCTTACAATCAGATGTCCCTCGGAAATCGTAAACTGACGAACTCGTGTCAGGCCATGCATCTCACCGGAATCCTCGTTACGGAACAGTGTGGATGTCTCGCCCAGACGGATCGGCAGATCACGGTAGCTGTGCTGCTCTGCTTTGTATACATAGTACTGGAACGGGCATGTCATCGGACGAAGTGCGTAAACCTCTTTGTCCTTTTCCTCGTCCCCAAGTACGAACATGCCGTCTTTGTAATGATCCCAGTGTCCGGAGATCTTGTAGAGATCACTCTTTGCCATCAGAGGAGTTTTTGTTCTTACATAGCCACGTTTTGTCTCCTCATCCTCGATCCAGCGCTGAAGCTCCTGCATCATGATCACACCGTTTGGCATGATAAGCGGAAGTCCCTGTCCGATTACGTCTACTGTTGTGAAGATCTTCATCTCACGGCCAAGTTTGTTATGATCGCGTCTCTTAGCCTCTTCCATCTGCTCCAGATGCTCTTTCAGCTCATCCTTTGTTGCATATGCAGTTCCGTAGATACGTGTGAGCATTGCGTTTTTCTCGCTTCCTCTCCAGTATGCGCTGGAAGAAGAAAGAAGCTTGAATGCTTTGACTCCTTTTACGCTCATCAGGTGTGGTCCTGCACAGAGGTCTGTCCAGTCTCCCTGGGAATAGAAGGAAATCTCCTCTCCCTCCGGAAGATCCTCGATCAGCTCTACCTTATATGGCTCATTTTTCTCTTTGAAGTATGCGATGGCATCCTCACGGGATTTTGTGAAACGCTCAATCTTTGCGCCTTTTTTGATGATCTTCTTCATCTCTTTTTCGATGGCATCAAGATCCTCACGGGAAAATGGCTCGTGGTCGAAATCATAGTAGAATCCTGTATCAATGGATGGTCCGATGGCAACCTTTGCCTCCGGATACAGATTCTGTACAGCCTGTGCCATTACATGAGATGCTGTATGACGGAGAACTGCAAGGCCCTTCTCATCTCTTGCTGTAAGGATGTTAAGCTCACAGTCATCCTCAAGGACTGTACGAAGATCTACAACCTCTCCGTTTACTTCTCCTGCACATGCAGCACGTGCAAGGCCTTCGCTGATGTCATATGCGATATCGATCACTGATCTTGCTTCTGAGTATTCTTTTTTTGAGCCGTCTTTTAATGTAATAATCATGATTGTTTCTCCTTTCGTTTTCAATGAGTTTCTATGATACACAGTGCATTTTCCTGTACCGGAGATCTTTTCCCGGAAAATACTGTGGAGTAATTTTCTCCGGAATAAAAAAATCCCTTACAGTACATCACGCACTGTAAGGGACGAGTTTATTCATTCTCGCGGTTCCACCCTGCTTGCTCCATATAAACAGATACCTGTCAAATACAAAGCCTCTCAATTATGATGATAACGGAATCACCGGACCGGATTGGGGCCACTCGGAGGTAGTTTTCAACTGTTTCCCGATAAGATGTTTCCAGCACTTCACATCTCTCTCTGTAACGTTTCACAGTTTACTCGTCTCGTCAACGTGTTTTTATTTCTTTTTCTGTGGTTCATTATAAGCGCAGTATTTTTATTTGTCAACGCATGTTTAAAAAAAATTTTCACAGATTTCCCATCATTTTATCCTTGATGATTGCCAGAATTTCTCTTGGAATGTAGACCAGAAGACGCCAGCTTCGATATCTGGAAGGTACCATAACAACTTCCCGGAAGCCGCATTTCCTTGCAATAGCTGCTCCTCTCCATACATGAAAATTGTTGGTCACCACGCCTATGGAACAATCTGTGGTTCCGATCTTCCTGCGGCTGAATTCCAGATTCTCCTTCGTGCTGGTGGACTCTTCTTCCAGGATCAGTCTGTTCCCCTCTATCCCATGTCCGATGAGATAACGGTACATGGCCTCTGCCTCGGAAATGTTTTCTCCGTCACCTTTTCCACCGGAGAGAACTGCCCTTGTGCCGGGATTCTCCTTAAGATAAAGAAGAGCCCTTCTGGCTCGTTCCAGAAGGGCAAGTGTCATCCGTGTTCCGTCCACGTGGGCACCTAACACGATAATGTAATCCAGATTCTTCTTTACACTCATTATCTTCCGCAGCAGTATTTGTATTTCTTGCCGCTTCCGCATGGGCACGGATCGTTTCTTCCGACTTTGTGTGGTTTCACAACTGTGCCGGATTTCTTCTGCTCCATGTAGAGAGCTTTCTTCTTCTCTTCTGTGAAGATCTTGTCCCACTGAGGAAGGTTGTAAAGCCAGTCAGCCTTGGCGTCTACCATGTTCTTATAGAGAGCTTCTTTATCAAATGCAAGGTTAACCTTGGTGTTCTCATCCATAGTCTCGATCGGGTTCGGAACCTTCAGACTGTCATTGATTCCGTCAAGGAAACCAACCATAGTCATAACATCCTGACCGTATTTCTCAGCAAGCTCTTTAACAGTTCCGGAAACAACCTCATCCGGGTTCTCCAGAAGCTGCTCGTAAATGTTCTTCTCAATGTTAAAATAAGTTGCCCAGAAGCGCTGAAGCTTATTCTTATCTGCATTCTGATTATAAGCAACGGAACGCCACTGCTCAAGAATTGTCATATCGCTCATTGTCTGATCCTCTTTTCCAAAATTTTAGATGAATAAAGCGGACGTTTCATTCCGCTTCGCAATTTTTGTTTATTATATCATCTTTTGGCGAAGAAAGCAAATACATCTATCTCATATCCACAAAAATCCACATAAAAAAGATACTTTCTCACCTGCAGCCGTCACTGTACTGTGCAGAATATTTTTTTGGAAAATCACGAAAAAGGACAGCAACTTTTCCCATTCACTGTCCTTTTCCTATGTGTCTTATATCATATCCTGTTTATTTTACTGAAGGTACTGATTGGACTTCCAGATCACACTTACCAGACGTGCAATGCATGCGCGCAGGTCCTCGATCTTAAGTGTTCCCTCTTTCAGTCCTTTTCTGAGATTGTCATGATCTCCGAAACATCCCGGCATTACCAGGTCATTTCCCGCTCTCATGCAGCCGGATGCTGTACAGCTGTCTCCCTGTTCTGTAGTCGTCCAGTCTGTCATGATCGCTCCTTTAAATCCCCATTCGTTTCTGGCGGACTCTGTACAGAGATCATAATTGTTTGCCGCATGAATACCGTTGATCAGATTGTAACTGGTCATGATGGACATTGGCTGTGCTTCTTTTACCGCAATTTCAAATCCTTTGAGATAAACTTCGCGAAGTGCACGCTCAGACACAACACTGTCTGATCCCATACGATTGTCTTCCTGATTGTTGCAGGCAAAATGTTTGATGGTCGTTCCACATCCATAATTGGACTGAACACCTTCTGTCATAGCTGCCGCAATGGTTCCGGATACATACGGGTCTTCGGAATAGTATTCGAAGTTTCTTCCGCAGAGAGGATTTCTGTGGATATTCATTCCCGGTGCCAACCAGAGTGTTACTCCGAAATGTTCCATCTCTGTTCCGATCATGGCTCCCACTTCACGGATCAGCTCCCGGTTCCAGGTCTGCGCAAGCAGTGTTCCTACCGGGATCGCAGTACAGTACTGATAATATCTTTCTCCCGGAAGTTCTCTGGAATCGTCATAGAACAATCCACCTTCCAGACTGAACTCAAATGGCATGGAAACAATGCTTCCGTCATTTACATGATAATACTTCATCAGGCGAAGTCCTGCCGGTCCGTCTGCCAGAACGATGCTTGCAAGACCTTTGTCTACTGCACAGCGATGGGTTTCACCTGCAGAACCTGGAACGGAAATTCCTGCTGCGCCAAGATTGCCACCCTGTGCTTTGCCCGGATCTCCTGCTGCCAGATCGATCAGATCTTCTTCTGACAAGGTATTTACAAAATCCATTGCTTCTTTTTCATAGAGGTCTGCATTCTTCTTATATTCCACAGTCTCGGTAGCAATGTCTGCTCCACGAATGTTAAGAACAGTCAGTTCCTCCTCTTTCGCCTGCTGCGCTGCTGCCGCCGCACGTTTTGCTGTTTTGGATGCTTCCTGAGAAATTTCTTCCAGTTCCTGTTTCAGCGGGAAAAGATTTCTGACCTGTCTTCGGATCACTTCCTGATCCAGTTTTATGCCTCCACAGAGTTTTGCTGATGCAAGACTGTTTCCGACCCATATGCCATAAAAACCACTCTCAAGGATCCATGCAGCTCTCTTCTCATCATAAGAAGTCAGCCCATCCATCTTTACTTCCATGGTAACTTCCTGTGCTTCTCCCGGTTTCAGCTCGTTTGTCTTTGCATAGGCTGCAAGACGGTGTGCTTCTTTTTCGAGGATGCCGCCCGGCAGGGATGCGTAAACCTGTACGACTTCTTTACCGGAAACATTTCCCGTATTTCTGACCGTTGCCGTAACACGGATCTTTTCTGCTGATACCGCTTTCAGAGCACATCCGGTGATCTCAAAGTCTGTATAGGAAAGACCGTAACCGAATCCATAGCGCACCGGAACTTCAAAAGTATCAAAATAGCGGTATCCCACATAAATTCCCTCATCATAAAGCTCTGTTTCCACATTTCCGTTATTATGTGAAAACTTCTCGGAGCTGGGATAATCCTCATATTTATAAGCCCAGGTATCTGCCAGTTTACCGGATGGGTTCACCTTACCGGACAGGATATCCGCAAAGGCATTTCCGCCTTCCATTCCAGGCTGTACGATCACCAGAAGGGCTCTGATATTGCGGAACTCATCCATAAAGGAAAGATCCACCTGTGCACCTGCATTGATCACAACAACCACATTCTTATAATAAGCACAGATATCTGCCAGCATCTGATGCTCTTCTTCACTGAGATCATAATCGCCTTTGTCAGCAGTACGGTCTGATCCTTCTCCTGCGATCCGGCTCAGAACATAGATTGCGTTTTCTGTATCTTCTCCTTCGGCTGGTTTCTGGATCGGATCTCCTGCCGGCATCTTAAAGGGAGTGGTGCTGTATACCGTAAAGAAATCCATGGTATCTGCACCTTCTCCTGTTTTTGAAAGGATACTTCTCTTCCACTCCTGACGTGCATTTTCATAGATCTGGTCGTAGCTTTCGATCCACGCTTCTGTTGTCACCTGGAATCCGGCATTTTTCATTCCCTGAAAAACAGATACGCGTTCACGCTCATTGACATCTCCGGAGCCGGTTCCTCCCTTGATGGTCCTGCCTGCACCGGCACCATAAAGTGCCACTTTACTTCCTGCTTTCAGCGGAAGGATATGATCTTCATTTTTTAGTAAAACGATTCCCTCTGCCGCTGCACGGCGGGCCACTTTACGATGTTCCAATTCCCATGGCTGCACTTTGGGATCTGTAGTGCCGGAAAATTTTCTCTCTTTCAAAATACGTGTCATGATTATTCCTCTCTGATA
>OGQM01001792.1_pt1 | contig 14054 bp, 9 predicted proteins | sample 1553191 | NCBI WGS metagenome assembly OGQM01 (sample SAMEA2579954, study PRJEB22360) | human gut metagenome | biome: human gut; feature: human-associated habitat; material: faeces | place: Denmark | collected 2008/2010 | reverse complement strand
ATCATGGAGCTTTGCAGATATTTTCAGCAGTACAGACCGCGCAGGACTATGGAGTTTGTGTGGTTTGGTGCTGAGGAGAAGGGCTTGCTGGGCAGCCGGGATTATATCAGAGTTCATGAGAGTGAGCTTGGAGCGCATCGTTTTAATATGAATGTAGATCTGGCCGGGCAGCTGATCGGAGGAAATGTTCTGGGAGTGACGGGAGAGGCTTCTGTTTGTGATAAGCTTCTTGAGATCGCTGACGGAGCAGGGATCGGAGCGTCTGTGAAGAATCAGATCTGGGGAAGTGATTCCAATTCTTTTGCATGGAAGGGAATTCCGGCCATGACTCTGAACCGGGATGGTTTTGGCATGCATACCCGTTACGATACCATTGATCTGCTGTCTGCCTGGTCGCTGGAGAGAAGTGCGATCCTTCTGGGATGTATTGCAGATGAACTGGGGAATGCGGAGGTTTTCCCATTTGAGAGAAAGATGCCGGGGAAATTTATCAGAGAGCTGGATGAATATATGTGCAGATAGTAAAAATCTGATTTTATCTGCTCATAACTGGATATTTGTTATGGAACTGTGGGGACTTGTCTGTTTCGGAAGAGTACAGGCAAGTCCCCATAAGTTATTCAATATTTTCAATGTTTATTGACCTTTATAATTTCGCAAGAGAACATGTGGCTTTGAGTCAGGGGGATATTTGCAGCTTTGTAAGGGATTTCCGGAACAGGGGCAAGTGGATGTTCGCAATTGAATCATGGAACTTACTTGATTTGGTCAAAATACGATAAAACAATAAAAAATAATACTAAATAATTGACAGTAAGATACCGAACTGTTATACTGAAATTACAGACTTTCCAGAGATCAATGCGCCGGATATTGTTTTGCGGAGCATTGATTTCTGGAACTTTTATAGATGATTATTTATAGAAAAATCAGGGAAGAGGAGATAGGAACATGTTTACAGAAGAACGACAGAATGCAATAGAGAAATGTCTCCGCGAAAAAGGAAAAGTCAGAGTCAAAGAATTAAGCGAGATGTTTCAGGTTACGGAGGACTGTATCCGCAAGGATCTCAAGATCCTTGAAAATGCAGGCAGATTAAAGAGGACTTACGGCGGAGCGATCCTGTCACAGGAGTATCCTCTGGAGAGAAACGTAGTAGACAGGCGTATGTACAATCTTGATAAGAAGAAAGTGATCGCTGCGAAAGCCTTCAAGCTGATCAAAAATAACGAAACGATCTTTCTGGATGTTTCCACTACAAATATAGAGCTGGCAAGGCTTATCGCTTCGTCGGGTATGCATGTTGTGGTTGTCAGCAATATGATCGATATCCTGCAGATCCTTGCTGCGAATCCGTCCATAACGGCCATAGGCACAGGGGGAACTATGTACCGTTCGGTGAATGGATTTATGGGAGCTGCGGCCATTGAGGTGATCAAGCAGTACAGCTTTGACCGGGCCTTTTTGGGAAGCTGTGGCGTGGATATGACAGATCTTGCAGTCACCACATCCGGAGTGGAGGATGGGCTGACCAAGAAGGCGGCAGTGCAGAGCAGCAGACATAAATATGTGGTTATGGAGAGAGAGAAGTTTTATTTTAACGAATCTTATAAATATACACATTTTGATGATATCAGCGGGATCATTACCGATGAATTTCCGGATGATACCATTGTGAACATACTGAGGAATGCCGGAGTGAAATTACTCTGAGCAGACGGTAACAAAGGGGGATTTTTACATGAAAGACTATATTCTGGAAACCTGCGTGGATTCTGTGGAATCTGCCATGGCAGCATCCGAGGGTGGCGCGGACAGACTGGAGCTTTGCAGCAATCTGATCATCGGGGGAACAACTCCCGGCCCATGGCTTTTTGAGGAAATAAGGAAGCGTTCGGATATCCGGATCCATGCGTTGATCCGTCCGCGTTTTGGAGATTTCTGTTATACAGAGGCAGAATTTTCCATGATAAGGAATGCAGTAAAGGATTTCCGCAAAATGGGAGCGGAGGGTGTCGTAATAGGTATCCTGAAACCGGATGGTACCTTGAATATGGAACAGATGCAAGAACTGATGGATGCGGCGGGAGATATGTCTGTTACGCTGCACAGGGCTTTTGATGTGTGCGCAGACCCGATCGAGGCTATGGAACAGGCAATTTCGCTGGGAATCGATACCATCCTTACCTCCGGACAAAAGAATACCTGCCTTCAGGGTGCGGAGCTTCTGAAGGAGCTGGAAACCAGGAGCCGGGGGCGTATCACCATCCAGGCGGGAAGTGGTGTCGGTGCGGAAGTGATCCGCCAGCTTTATCCCCTTACTGGGATCAAGGCTTATCATATGAGCGGCAAGGTTGTAACGGATAGTGCGATGCAGTTTCGCAAGGAAGGTGTCAATATGGGACTTCCGACATTCAGTGAATATGAGATATGGCGTACAGATATTGAAAATGTCCGTGCTGCAAAGAAAGTTCTGGAGGAATTATAATGGCTGAGGGGAAGATTTTTCTGAAAGAAAACCGTGATCGGATCGAAAAAAAATATCGGGAGCAGGTGATGGGGTTACCGCAGGCTTTTGCGGAGATTGATAAAAAGCTTGCGGAATGCACAGACGAAGTGGCTCTGGCGTGCAAATATTTATATGCGTTCATGCCATACAGTGATATCGGAAATTATGCGTTTGAAGTATTTCTGGATCATGCGGAGAATGGCGTATATTTATGGAAGGAAAACTCCGGGGTGGCAGAGCTGCCGGAAGAGATCTTTTTGAATTATGTGCTGTTTCACAGAGTAAATGAGGAGGAGATCGCACCCTGCCGTACATTTTTCCGCAGGGAGATCGGAGAGAGAACCGCAGGAATGAGCTTCCGGGAAGCTGCCCTGGAGGTGAACTACTGGTGTGCACAGGAGGCTACCTATCATTGTACAGATGATCGTACCCTGTCTGCACTTGCTGTATACCGCAGAGGAAACGGAAGATGCGGAGAGGAATCCGTATTTACCGTCAATGCACTGAGAAGTGTTGGTGTACCTGCCCGTCAGGTATATGCACCAAAGTGGTCTCATTGTGATGACAATCATGCCTGGGTGGAAATCTGGTGCGATGGAAGCTGGTATTTTCTGGGAGCCTGTGAGCCGGAGGAGATCCTGAATAAGGGATGGTTTACCAACGCTTCCTCAAGGGCCATGATGGTCCATTCAAGAGTTTTTGATACCATGATCCCGGAGGGAGAAGTGATCGGCAAAGATGGTATGGTGACTATGCTCAACGAGCTGAAACGATATGCACTGACAAAAGAGATCACTGTGTCCGTAAAGGATTCACATGGAAAACCGGCAGAAGGTGCAGAAGTTTCTTTTGAGGTGCTGAATTATTCGGAATATGCCCCGATCGCAGAACTGAAAACCGACAGTCTGGGAAAAGTCTGCCTGACAACAGGGCTTGGAAGTATCCATATTTCTGCAAGGATGTATGCAGATGGAGAATGGCTGCATGCAGAAAACAGCATGGATACAAAAACAGAGGATTGCTGTGAAATCTGTCTGATGCCCGTAGGAAAGGAAAAGGGTATTTTTTATGAGGAGTGGACGGAGATCGATATGATCGCACCTCATGATGCACCTGTAAATAAAGATATGCCAACACCGGAGCAGAAGGAAAGAGGCAGCAGACGTCTGGCAGAGGCAAACGCTTACAGGGAACAGAAGGTAAGAAACCTGAGCAATCCGGAGTGCCGGAAATTCCTGGAAAAAGAAACCGGAGATTCTTCAATGAGAAAAAAACTCCTTGAAGTCCTCACAGAGAAAGACAGAACAGACTGTATCAGCCAGGTTCTGGAGGAGCACCTGAAATCTGCATTACCGTATGAAAAAAACATGGATGCAGATATTTTTGTACCATATGTACTGAACCCGAGAGTTGACGATGAAGTTTTGCAGAAATACAGAAAAGCGATTCTTGAGCAGTTGTCGGAAGAAGAAAAAAATATGCTGCAAAAGGAACCGGCGAAGATCTGGAAGTGGATTGAGGATAAGATCGTTTCCAGCCCGGAGAAAGAACGCAGCAGTGTGATCACCACGCCGTCCGGATGTCTGAAAACGGGAACAGGAAGTCTTCTGTCAAAGAAGATCCTTTTTGTGGCAATGGCGAGAACGCTGGGGATTCCGGCACGCCTGAATCCTCATGACCGTTCCATGGAGTATATGAAAAATGGAAAATTCATCCCGGTATCTGCGGAAACAGAGAAAAACGCATCAATCCTTCTGAAGGCAAGTGCGGATACACAGTGGAAATATTTCCAGAACTGGAGCATCGCAAAACTGGAAGCCGGAAAATATAGCACACGGAAGCTGGAAGCCGAAAATTTCAGAGATCAGGTGATGAAGCTGCCGTTGGAAGCGGGAAATTACAGGATCCTTACCTCAAACAGACTGCCAAATGGAAATATATTTGCAGCGGAGTATTATTTTGAGGTTCAGATCGGAGAAATGAAGAGGGTGGAGCTGGCATTTCGGAATGCAAACCTGGAAGACATGCTGGAGAATATTTCCATACCGGAATTTACTCTCAGAAAAGAGGATGGGAGCACCGTGAAGGCGTCAGAACTGACGGCAGATGGGAAGCATATCCTGGCGTTTCTGGAAGAGGAGAAAGAACCGACGGAGCATATCTTAAATGAGATGATGGAGCAGGAAGAAGCTTTTTCCCGATATGCGAAGAGAATCATTTTTGTAGTAAAAAGCAAAAAAGCGCTGGAGACACCTACCCTTTCAAGAGCACTGGGCAAGCTTGGAAATGTTCAGATCTTATATGATGATTTTTCAGAGATCATCAATATACTGGGAAGAAGAATGTACGTAGATCCGGATAAGCTCCCGCTGATCATTGTGACAAACAAAAGCCTGAATGGGATTTATGCAACCAGCGGATACAATGTGGGAACCGGAGATATGCTGTTGAGACTGATGTAACAGATATATCGGATATATACAGAAGGAACACAGGCCGTATCATCGACTGTGTCGGTGACGGTCTGTGCCTCTGTAAAAGCTGTGAAATTATTGCAGTGGTTCAGATGTTCAGAATATGAAGGCAGATTGGAATGAGAATACCTGTTGTACTTCCCGAAACTGCCGTAATAAAAGTTGTTTTGCATTACTTACCATCAGAAAAGAGGTTACGCACAGAATCCCGGTAAATGCATTCCGGCTTCAGGCGGATCGTCCTTGGAAAATCGCAGTAGTCTCCGTTCATTCTGCGAAGCAGCAGATCACAGGCTTGCTCTGCCAGATCGGCCAGCGGCTGACGGACAGCGGTCAGCTGAGGAGAAAGCAGTATGGACAGTTCAAAATCATCAAAGGAGACAACAGATAGGTCTTCCGGGATACGGATGCCAAGGCTGTAGATCGCTTCATAAATACCGAGGCATAGTGTATAGTTCGCAGAAAATACGGCAGTCGGACGTTCCGGAAGATTCCATAATTTCTGCATTGCCTGATATCCAAAGTCGTTTGCGTAATTTTCAGCGATGATATAATCGGGATTAACAGGAATATCGTAGTCTTCCAGTGCCCGGAGATAGCCTTTTTTTCGTTCGCATGCGGTATAGGATGCAGGAGAACCGGTGACAAGGGCGATCTTCTGATGCCCCATTTTTATCAGATGCTCCACGATCTCGTAGGCTCCGGAGGTACAGCTGGTCTGTACACAGTCTGTACGGTGGAAATGGCTGTGTTCTTCCAGCTCCACAACAGGGATTTTGGCGTGTTCCACAGCAGAACAGATGTCCTGGTTCAGACTGAAAGAGGTAATGATAAGGCCGTCGATCCCGGAGCGGAGCATGTGAGGGACGAATTTATTGACATGATCCTTATATTTGTCGCCGCTCATAAATGTGAGAGAATAACCGTGAGCGCGCATGGTGTTTTCTATTTTGCTCAGAAGAAAAGCATTATGCGGAGTATTGGGAGGACCGGATACCAGACCGATACGGTAAGTCTTGGAGGAACGAAGTCCCCGGGCCGTGTTTCGTGGAACGTAATTCAGTTTCCGGATCGCTTCGTCGATCTGCTTTTTATTTTGCGGCCGTACAGTTCCGCCGTTGATATATTTTGAAATGGTGGCCAATGCCAGACCGGTTTCTCTGGCAATGTCCTTGATGGTTGCACTCATAAATCAATCCTTTCCGGATGCTGTACTGTTGTGTTCGGACAGGTCTTTTACGGAGCGCCGCGGGTGGAATACAACATCCAGCATGTCTATTTTTGGAAAATCCGTATAGTCTCCATGGATCCTTTTTAAAAGTAATTCCACAGCATGTTTCCCCATGCTTGTCAGATCCTGTGAGACGCAGGTCATAGCCGCGCTCATGGTCTTGAAAAGCGGATCATCATCAAAGCACACAAAGGAAATATCCTGAGGAACGGAAATCCGTGCCTGGCTGGCAGCGCTTAAACCACCCATTGTGGAGAGATAGCAGTCAAAAAAAACAGCAGTAGGGGGATCGGAAGAATCAATAAGCTTCTGGAAATGCAGGTTGCTCTGGGTGATCGTTTCTGCAGTGGAACCAAAAGAAACAGGGGGAAAAGAATCCTGCTGTTTCAGAAGGTCAATGCCATTTTTCTGATATACATCCACAAAGCCCTGGATCCGCTGCTCGATGGTGTAGGAGTCCAGATACTGTTCCATGATCCAGACCTTTGTGTGGCCTTTTTCCAAAAGGTGCTCTGCCAGCAGTGCACCGCCTCTGTAATTATCAGAAATAACACAGTCTACAGGAAAATGTCTCATGGAAGCAGGAATCTGATCGAGCATTACAACTGGTATGCCGGCATTCTGTAAGAGCTGGTACAGGTCATCATGCCAGCAGGATGGGAGCATGATGACTCCGTCAAAGTGCTGGGAGATAATATCCTGTATCGTATCGATCTCCTTCTGATGTTCAAAAAAGAAAGAACAGACAATAACTGTATAGCCATGATCCGTGAAATGCTTGATAATGGAGTTGACAAGCTCGCCCCAGAAATAATTACCAAGATCTGAGATCAGGATACCGATGGTATGTGTGTTTTTGGCACGAAGAAGCTGGGCATTTCGGTTTGGGGTATATCCAAGCTCTTGAATTGCCCTTTCTATAAGGATACGATTTTCTTCCCGTATTTTTTTGTGGTTTATATATTTGGAGATCGTTGCGGTGGACAGGCCTGTCGCACGGGCGATATCATTGATCGTAACGTTCATGTAAAACCTCCGGTTTTGATGCATTTACAGATAATAGAGTATTTTCATATTATATCATGAAAAAGAAAACGCCTCAATACACATGACATTTTTTACACATAAAGTATCAGAAAAAACGAGCGTATTGTACAGAAAATTGATAAAAATGAAACGTTTAACAAAACCTGATACGAAAAAGTACACAAAAACAAGACGGAATAATTGTAAAAAATAGGAAAAATGATTTTTACCCTATGATTTTACTTGAAAAGCTGCTTCGGATGCGGTAAGATAGTCTTAACAAAAAACGAAACGTTTTACGTAACAAGAAAATCAGCTATACGAAACAAGGAGAAGGTTATGGCAGACACAAAGCAGCAGTGGTATAAAGATGCCAAATACGGATTATTCATCCATTGGGGACTTTATTCCATCCTTGCAGGAGAGTGGAAAGATCCGAAGACCGGCGAGGTCACCAAGACAGACCGTATCGCAGAGTGGATCGAGAACAATCTCAACATTGACAAGGAAGATTACAGAAAGCTGAAAGATGAGTTCCATCCGGACAAATTTGACGCGGACATGTTTGTGAAAAGAGCGAAAGAACAGTGGGGTGTTAAATATATCGTTCTTACTTCCAAGCATCACGAGGGATTCGCAATGTACGATTCCAAAGTCAGTGATTTTAATGTAGTGAAGGCTGCAGGAAGAGATATCTTAAGAGAGCTTTCTGATGCTTGTAAGAAATATGACATGACAATGGGTATCTATTATTCACAGGCTCAGGACTGGGATGATGACAATGCCTATAAGAAGGATTACGAAGACAAGAACGAATGGAAGCCGGAATTCCGTACATACTTCGATGAGAAATGCAAGCCGCAGTTAAAAGAGCTTCTTGAGAATTACGATAACATTTCCCTGATCTGGTTTGATACTCCGATGGGAATGACCGCAGACGAAGCTCAGGAATTAAGAGACTGGGTTAAGGGTATTAAGCCTGACTGCATCATCAGCGGACGTATCGGACACCAGAAGGGCGATTACATGACCACCGGTGATAACTTTATCCCACGTCTTCCATACGACGGTGACTGGGAAGTACCGGCAACTGTAAATGATACATGGGGTTATAATAAATACGATACAAACTGGAAGAATCCGGATGATATCCTGAACCTTCTTCTCAAAATCGTCGGCAGAGGCGGAAATTACCTGCTGAACGTAGGACCAATGGCAGACGGAACTGTTCCGGAAGCTTGTGTCGAGGTTATGAATGAGGTTGGTAAATACGTGACTGAGAATGCGGAAGCAATTTACGGAACCAAGAATGTTGGTATCTATCCGTATGAGATCCCGAGCATTGAATTTACAAAGAGACCACATAAGCTTTACGTACACGTCCTTGCACCGAGATATCGAGTTGAACTGCTGAACATCGGTAATCAGTTAAAGGGTGCATATGTGGTAAGCACAGGAGAAAAGCTTCCGTGCCGTGCATTAAAGTGCTGCGAAGGAAACTCGATGATAGAGGTAGAGCTTCCGGAGAAGCTTCAGGGGGCAAAGAACTACTGTGTATGCCTGGAGCTTGAGGAAGAAGAGCCGATCTTTGAGGCGATCATCGATTGATCAATTTATGAACATCAATGGGAAAACTATATAATAAAAAATCATATTAAGGGAGGATTTATTCATGAAGAAACGAATGAAAAAAGTTGCAACACTGTGTCTCGCCGGTGTAACCGCAATGTCAACAGTAGGCGTAACAGGAAGCGCCGTATTTGCAAAGGGTGACACAAACTACGATGTAGACAATATGGATTTTGAAAACGTTGAGCTTCGTGTAGCATTCAGATTTAACAACGGATCTGATACAGACGGACAGGCTAAATGGTATTACAAAGCACTTGATGAGTTCAACAAAGAGAACGAAGGAAAGATCCATGTAACAGATGAGAGTATTTCTACAGAGTCTGATTACGAAGAGAAGCTTACAACAGATTTCGCTTCCGGTAATGTACCGAACGCATTCCTTCAGTATGGCGGAAGCCGTACAAGAGAGTATGTAGATGCAGGATATATACTGGATCTGACACCATACTTTGAACAGTATCCGGAATGGAAAGAGGGAGTTCAGGATTTTGCATGGGAGACAACACAGTTTGACGGCATTGAAGGAACCTATGGTATTCCGTGGTCCGCTTATCAGCTCTGCCTCTACTACAACAAAGATTACCTTGATCAGGTTGGCGTAGATGTTCCGGAGTCCTGGGATGATCTTGTTGATGCCTGCGCGAAATTAAAAGATGCAGGAATCCAGCCATTCAACTACTCTGACAAAGATAACTATCACTTCGAGCATCTGATGAGTGCTCTTGCTCTGAAAGCTTACGGAACAAGCATCGCAGATGATCTTGCAAGCGACAAAGAAGCTTACAACGGCGAGAAGATGGTTGCAATCTATCAGAAGATGAAAGATATGATCGATGCAGGATACTGGGGAGACGGAATCCTCAGCACAGACTTTAACACAGAGAGAAATATGTTTGAGGCAGGAAAAGCTGCATTCACAGTTGACGGAACATGGAACTGCGGTAACTTCCAGAATGACTCCGATACAACTCTCTTCGATGCTCAGAAGATCGGTGTTACAAGAATTCCTTATATCGACGAAGCAAACAAGACTGTAGAGATGGGCGGCGGTTCTGATACATACTACATCACCACATTAAACAAGAGCGATGAGGAAATCGCAGCAACTGTTAAATTCATCAAGTATCTTACAAGTGTAGATTCCATCAACGAAATGTGCAAATCCAGCCCGACAACATATGCTGAGAAGGTTACGATCGATACAGGTAACTATCTGCTTGACGATGTAAATGAGATCATGGCTGAGAATACAGAGTCTAAACTTGAGATTCCTACATATGACAGCAACACAGCAGCTATGGATACAATCCGTAATTCTCTTCAGGCATTAGCGACAGGCGCAAGTGCACAGGAAGTTGGAGACGATATCGTTGACAAAATGTCTGCTTACGAATAAAGAGAATTTTGACTGAACGCATGATGTGTGGATAAGAGAAACAGGGGGGAGCATCATCTGCTTCCCCTTGTTTATTACGGAGGTATACATATGGCAGGTAAATCTGTACCAAAGGTAAAACAGAAGCTGGACAAAAAAGATCTTGCGCTTTCTTTAGCGTTCCTTCTTCCGGCAATTTTAATAACTGTTATTTTTGTCATCTACCCTGTTTTTGATACCGTAGGCTTATCATTCCGTAAATGGAACGGTATGTTTGGTGCGGCAAAGCAATGGGTAGGACTTGAGAACTATCAGAAGATTTTTTCAGATAATCTGTTCTGGAATGCAATGCTCAACAGTGTGTACTTTATGATCGGTGGTTTCGTTATCCTGATGCCGCTTTCATTTGGTCTCGCAATGCTGGTAACTGCAAAGATCAAGGGAACCGGATTCTTCAGAACCTGTTACTTCCTTCCGAATATGTTAGGAACAACAGCAGTAGCCCTGATGTGGACATTTATGTTAAATCCGAACTTTGGTATCTTTAATACCATTGAAAATATTTTCGGCCTTCATGGTACGATCCCTGATGTGCTGACGATAAAGACTGTAAACGTCTGGATCGTTGTTCTGGTAAACGAATGGATGTATGCCGGATATAACATGCTGATCTTTGCAGCTGGTCTGGTGGCGATCCCTGATGAGTTAAATGAGGCTGCAGCGCTGGATGGTGCTACAGGATGGCAGAGGATCCGCTATATCATCCTTCCTCTGATGAAAAACTCCTTCAAGGTATTCTCTATTTTGTGTATTACAGGATGTCTGAAAGTATTCGATATCATCTGGGCAATGACAAGAGGAGGCCCGAACGATATCAGCTCCACACCTTCAATCATGCTTTATACACAGGGATTCTCCTATAAGCTGTTCGGACGAAGCAGTGCATACGGCGTTATTCTGTTAGTGCTGGGTGTTGTACTGAGTCTTATAACCAATCATTTGTTCCGTGAAGATAAAGATCTTGCAATGTAGGCGGAAGGAGAAGAGACGATATGGAAAAAACAGCTAATAAACAGAAAATGCATGGAGGAAAGATAGCGCTGTACGTTATTGCGATCCTGTGGACAGTTGTTACACTGTTTCCGGTAGTAGTGACCGTAATGGCTTCCTTCAAAACAAACTCAGAGATTTACCTGAACCTGTTAAGCTTCCCTAAGAAGATTATGTTCCAGAACTATATCAGCGCAAACAAAACAGCGGATGCATTGAATACCATCAAGAACTCCCTGGTTGTAGCAACTCTGACAACTGTATTTAATACTGTAGTCGGAATGATGGCAGCATACATCTTATCAAGAAAAGATTACAAATTCCTGAAATGGGTATATGTATTCTTCATGATTGGAGTAATGGTTCCGGTTCACTGTACACTGATCCCGATCAACAACATTGCAACAGCATTAAATGCAAAGAACAACCTGTTCTTCCTGATCCTGATCTATGTTGCGTTTGGTATGTCCCAGGCGATATTCCTTTATACAGGATTCATGGATGGAATCTCCAGGAACCTGGATGAGGCGGCGATCATTGATGGATGTAACAACTGGCAGCTGCTGTGGAAGATCCTTTTCCCTGTCTGCAAGCCGATCATCGCAACAGAGGCAATCTTCGTATTCATCTATGGATACAGTGAACTTGTATTCTCCATGATCCTGATGACAGATACCAAATATTTCACAGTTTCACGTGCGATGCTGAACTTCTCTTCTGCACATACACAGGAGATCGGAAGTCAGTTTGCATATGTAGTAATGTCCGTAATTCCGATGCTTATCATTTACATCGTGTTCCATAAACAGATTGAAAAAGGTATGCTTTCCGGAGCTATCAAAGGCTGATGCTTTTAATCTAAACAGGAGGAAAAAATCATGTATCAGTTTGACAGAAAAGAATATGAAAAACGTATGGAGTGGTACCAGGATGCCCGTTTTGGAATGTTTATCCACTGGGGATTATATTCTATCCCTGCAAGAGGCGAGTGGGTGCGAAGCGTAGAGGAAATACCTGAGGAAGAATATCTTCCATTTATGAAAGAGTTTGATGCAAGAGACTACAACCCGAAGCAGTGGGCAAAAGAGGCCAAGGCTGCAGGTATGAAATATGTAGTCCTGACAGCGAAGCATCACGACGGCTTCTGCTTATTTGACAGTAAATACACAGATTACAAGGTGACAAACACACCGGCAGGAAGAGACCTGATCAAGGAGTATGTAGAGGCACTTCGTGAGGAAGGCCTTAAGGTTGGAATCTATTTCACACTGCTTGACTGGCATCATCCGGATTATCCGCATTACGGAGATCGTATCCATCCGATGAGAAACCACAAAGAGTGCGGAAATGAGAACCGTGATTTCTCACGTTATACAGAATATCTGTATAATCAGGTAGAAGAGATCTGTACAAACTACGGACAGATCGATATCATCTGGTTTGATTTCTCCTACGACGATATGAGAGGGGAAAAATGGGGCGCAACCAAGCTGATCAACATGGTGCGCAGCTTACAGCCGCAGGTTATCATCGATAACCGTCTGGAAGCCAGCGGAGAGGGAAGAGGATCCCTGTATGAGTGTGATCCGACACCGTACCATGGCGATTTCGTAAGCCCTGAGCAGATCATCCCGCCGGAAGGAATCTGCGATAAGGAAGGCAACCCGATGGTCTGGGAAGCATGCTTCACCATGAACAACAACTGGGGATACTGTGCAAACGATCATTATTACAAACCGGCTTCCATGCTGATCAAGAAGCTGGTAGAGTGTGTTTCCAAGGGCGGAAATATGATCCTGAACGTAGGACCGGATGCCAAAGGTAAATTCCCGAAGGAATCATCTGCGATCCTGGCTGAGATCGGCCGCTGGATGGATAAGAATCATGACAGTATCTACGGCTGTGTACCGGCTGAAAACATTCCGAAGCCGGATTACGGACGTATCACCAGAAACGGAAACAAATACTATGTGCATATTTATGAGAATACACTGGGACCACTTCCGCTTCTGGGATTTGATAAGGATAAGATCGTGAAGGTGCGTGCGCTGGATGACGGACATGAGGTGCCGATCTCCAACGCATGGATGCACAGCGATTACCCGGATATCGCATTCGTTGATCTGGGACCTGACCCGGTACTTCCTGACCCGGTAGACTATGTTCTCGAAGTAGAGATGGCTGAGTAAAAAAACGAATCAATAATAAAAAAGAACAACAGGAAAAGCAGGAGATATGAGAATCTCAGTTATCCGGTTGTTCTTTTTTACCATAAGGAGAAGGGAAAAGATTATGATCATTTATACAGGGAAAGATTACTATGACGTAAGCAGAAAAGCGGCAAACATCATGTCTGCACAGATCATCATGAAGCCAAATGCTGTTCTTGGACTTGCTACAGGCTCCACACCGGTGGGAATGTACAAGCAGCTGATTGAGTGGTACAAAAAAGGAGATCTGGACTTTTCGCAGATCACATCCGTAAATCTTGATGAATACAAAGGACTTTCCGGAGACAACGATCAGAGTTATCGTTATTTTATGAACACAAATCTGTTTGACCATGTAAATATCGATAAGGCAAGAACCTATGTGCCAAACGGACTGGAAGAGGACAGTGAGAAAGCCTGTGCGGATTACAATGAGATCATCCGCAGCGTGGGTGGTATCGATATGCAGCTGCTTGGAATCGGCGGAAATGGCCACATCGGCTTCAACGAGCCGGGGGCAGGATTTGAGAAGGAGAAACTACCGTCA
>OGQM01001775.1_pt1 | contig 14200 bp, 15 predicted proteins | sample 1553191 | NCBI WGS metagenome assembly OGQM01 (sample SAMEA2579954, study PRJEB22360) | human gut metagenome | biome: human gut; feature: human-associated habitat; material: faeces | place: Denmark | collected 2008/2010 | reverse complement strand
CCGATGTAGACCTCTGTAACGAGCCAGCCATTCCTTCGCAGCACCTTGGTGATAATCTGGTAGAACTTATCGTTGTGGGTTGCATAGGAGTTTCCCACGAAGGTTGCATCGTAGTAGAAGATGACTCGTTTGTTCTTGAGATACTTATAGTAGTCGCAGAAGTCCTGAGCGAGCTCAGGCAACTTCTTGTCATACTTCACATAGAATGAGTTGACGATGCGCAGTTTGGTATCGGAACCCACCTGCCCGACTACGAGACAGTTGATGTTGTTGTTGGCATCGCAGCCGATAATCAGCGGTAAACCGTCCTCCAGGTCGCCATCCATGCGGCAGTCCGGCTTGTCGTGCTTAGGGTCGAACTTATACTGCAGGTCATTGAGAAACCTGGTGTTCGGCGCCGTATAGAAGTTGCGATCCTCGTCAAGCCCGGAGTAGAAACCATCCTGTGCGATGCCGACATGCTGGCACATGATGCTCGTTAAAAAGGTCATCTTTGGCAGGTCTCGCTTCATCTGTCTGATGAAGTCCTCGCCCAGAACTGCGAGGTTCTGAATGCTCGAGCACCTGGAATACACCAGGGCATAGGAGCGGAGGGAGTGCAGAACCTTCTCGTATTTCTGCACCTGCGACATGTAGTAATCGTACCGTTCTGGGTGAGCAGCCAGCTTGTTTCGGATGCTATGCAGATGCACCAGTACCGTCTCGAGAGTAGCAATCAGCTCCTTATCCATCTTCTTCTCCCACGACATGAACCAGGAACCTTTCTTTGTTGCTGAAGTATCTGAAGTAATGGTAAGACCATGGTGGAGGCAGCAGTCACCGAACAGCTGCTTGTTGCCTCGGTTAGCTGGGAGCGTCTCATTGTTGAGCTGCTCCCAATCTATAAATTTTGCCTCGTCGATGAAGACATGGTCGAGAGAGAGGGAGTTGGAAGTACCGCTGCGGTCCTGAGAGATGATGTTGAGGTAGCTGCCATTATAAAAGGCTACTGTATTCTCCCAGTTCATTGGCTGGAAGTGCGGTTCCTGCCAGTGCAGCGCCTTCCACGGTTTTTTGCCAACGATGTAGTGGACGTCACGCTTGTAACCCCACTCCTCCAGGTGTACCAGAGCAGAGGGGAGAATGTTGGTCTGGCATCGCTTGACCGATGGCGCCACCATTCCCAGGCATGAGCCAGGCATGTGCTGCACGGCATAGAGGATGCGGCCAGCCTCGACCACACCCTTTCCGGTACCACGGCCCCACTCGCAGACCAGCGTCTTAGGCATGAGCTGCAGGACGCGCGACTGCACGTCGTTGAAAAATAACTCCTTAGGTCTTGCTGTCATCATCTGGCGGAAGTTCTTCGAAGTCTGCATCCTCGATGTCCGGCATCGAGTAGCGCTTCTCCATTTTTCTGATTTTTGCACGAAGATTTGGAATCTTCTGCAAACCGATGACTGTCGGATCATCTGTCATGCGGAACTCAACAGGAACAATCTTGTCGAATGCCAGCTCTGGCTCATCAGGAGTATCGGTGCGGTTGTTCTTGATGCGGTTTTTCTGCATCACGGCAAGCGCCCGGAAGTCGCCGGCAGCCTTGGCAGCCTTGCGGTCCTCGTCTATCTCCTGGTTGACCTTCCATCGCCAGAACTCCTTAGAGGCGGCGTTGAGATTGCCGAGCATGACTTGGCAGAGATGTATATCATCGTATGCCTGTGTCTCGCTGACGCCAAACATGGCCTTGTCCTGATCAACCATCTCCCTGACGGTAAAGCGTGGATAGCGCAGCCAGAAGGCATAGCAGCCACGCAGCCGCTCCACTCTCGCCTTGACGATAGCGGAGAGATGAAGATCCTGAAGTTCATCCTCGTTGAGAGGCATGTACTTCATGTAGTCATCAATGTTGACTGGTAGACTCATATCTAACTGAGGTTAGCCATAATCTGCGAGAGTTGCGACATGATGGACTGGTAGGCTCCAGGAGAGCCAACCTTGGCGAGCGCTATATTATTGATGCGTAACTCGTTAGCGGTCTCCGCTAAACCTTTGAGGTAGCGGTGTCGATAGGGTGAGCGCGGCTCCTGCAGCTCCAACTGCATGGCCATGGCCTCGTCGGGAGGCAGTTCCATCATGATGGGCACTTCATCGACCGGTGTCATGGTCTTTGCCAGGTCATAGACCGTCTGTAGGTAAAGTTCACTCTCTTCCAGATAGGGGAATTGTTGTCGTATCATCCAGCAAATTATTTAACATGTTATTGAGATTGAGATAGACATCTCTGTCAGTCGTAATGAACGTGCACTCAGCACGGTCACCATAGGTCTGGTTCTGAGATGTTATCACAGAGACTAACCACTCGCTGTTAGCAACGAGCATGACTTTGGAGTGGTTGAGCGTCAGTTTAACTTCGTCAAAAGCCTCTGTCATTAAGCGACTTAGCTTTAAAGTTTTACTTGAAGCTTTAATGTCCGCAACCAAAACTGAGGAGTCAACCAACCCTCGCTTGCGAAGGTTGATGACTCCACAGAGGAAGGCATCGGATGTAGAGAAGGTGGTGACGGCAATGTGCGCTGCACCTGTCTGCTCCAGAATCCACCCCAACAGACCAAGGGTGTGAAGACCTTGGCCAAGGAAGACCTGCGAGCTACTCTGCTGAAGCGGCTTCAGGACTTGCTGTATCTGCTTCGCCCTCATCTGTAACCTCCTCTTCTGCACTCTCTGGCTGCTCCTCGCCATCGGCTGAAGCCTGCTGCTCCATGGTGATGCCAGCCTGCTGAAGCTTGGCGATGGTATCAGCGGTTATCTCTGCCTTGGCAGTAATGAGGAGTTGCACACGCTCATTGACCTTTGCTCGCAAGGCGTCAGCTTTGTCTGTGTTGCCAGCCTCCGTTAAGCCAATAAGCTGGTCAATGTTCTTGGTGATGTAGGATCGAGCATTGCCAATCTGCTTGGAGGTGATGGCTGCTTCTGGCTGCTCCTCCGCTGGCTGCTTCTCGGCATCACCCGGCTGGGCATGGTCGTAGACGTCCATGGCCTGCTTGTATGCATAGTACTTCTCCTTGAGTGTAAGGAGCATGCGCTTGAAGTCTTCGTCGGCAGCATGCAAGCCCTCGTATCTGTCACATGACATGTCGTAAGCTTTGCAAGCCTCAAAGTGTTCCTTGATTTTCTTCCACAGAGCGCAGTTATTTTCCCAAATAGCCTGGATGTTTTCAGGCAACTGGTCATGGTCTGCTCGTTTGCCCTTGGCTACGATGGCTGAAGGCACGATGGAATCGAGGTTTTCAGACTCCACGACCGGAAGATGAGGGGCAAGCTGCTTGGCAATCTTGTCTGCCTCTGATGTCTTGTCAACCGCAGTCTGAAGAACTGGCGTGACTGCCTTGTCATAGTTGCGGACATCATCGATGGTCATGCCTTCGATGCGATAGTTGAGATGCTTCTGCAGCTCATATTTGAGCAACTCGAGTTTGCCCTGTGGGTTGAAGTTGATGAGTTGGTAGAGGTGGCGGTTGTTATTCATCTGAAGGAGGAGAAGCGCTCCCTCCCTGATGTTGGCATCGGTATGCTCGCAGTCAAACCACTTCTTCAACTTTTCTGTGAATTTCGGATCATTCATAATAAATAGAAAATTAAAATGGCGAGGCGAGCTCATGTAAGCATCGCCCCGCCACTGATAGTAGTTATGTAGGAATATCGAATCCCTAGTTAATGGCTGCCTGTACCCTCAGAGACCTCCACTAGCTTGCAATCCTTGCCGCTGATGGTTCCTTCAGCAGTTGTGAGGGTACCGAAATAGAATGGAGGCATGGTCTCGCAGCTGGCAGAGATCTCCAGTGTGGTATTGGTCTCGTCAGAGATGCCTGCGCCTGAAGACTGAGATGGTGTTACGTCGACCTCGAATGTATCGTCACCGAACTGGCGAAGCTTGCCGTTGCGCTCAGGTACCATGAAGATGCAATCATCGTTGAGGAGGATGGAAGCCAGTGCTGAAGCTTCCTCCTCTGTTCCTGGGAGGATGAGAGTAGCCTTGAGGTTCATTGTCTTGCAGCTATGCTCACCCTGCGCCTCTGGCGAGAAGGAACTCTTGTCTGTGACGAAGGCTACCTTAAACCAGACCTTGTCAGCCTGAATGGTGTGGTTATCCTTGATGACGAGATAATCCTTGAGTGAGGTGGCAGCCTCCTTTTGCGGCTCAGCTAACTTGGTGATGTAACGACGTGGAATAAAGAAGCCGTAGGCTCTGGTACCCGGCAGTCGCTTCTCTCCAGGACACTTCAACACATCCTCATAAAGGTCTGTGGTTGAAGCACATGTTTTCTTAGTTGCCATATATCAATATATAATATTATGTATAACCATAGACAGCTATCCCTTACTCAGAAGGGATAGTGTCGTAACCGAAGAGGATGCGTTCCTTGGAGATCGACTCGAACTGAGTACCGAAGTACATAGTTGCCACGAAGTCAACCAGGAAGTGAGAGTCAAGAGAACTCTCTACACCAAAGTTTGCCTTGTCGCCCTCGGTAGCCAAACCGATGAGCATGTTGCTGCCAGGAGTGATGATCTTGTAGCCCGCAGGAACGTTGTCAAGACCCACGAGGGTGCAGTTGCTTGCACCATCCATCTTGTTGTGGTTGAACTCGTTGTTCCAATTGACACTTCCGTACTTGTCGCGATAACAGCGGCGGTAGAGCGTGAGTTCATGGCTGTTCATGAACATGCATGTATTGATGCCCTGCAGTTTAGCATCGGCAGCATCATAGAATGCTTCGACAGCATCGACTGCGTTGACACCAGTCATCGCGGTTGTATTGAAGAGGTTGCCCTTTCCGACAGAAATCGCCCCTGCCTTGATGTCTGCATCGGAGATTGTCTTGAAGCCATCAGCGAGGTCTGCGGTACCAGAGCCAGCTGAGTTACGCTTCATGGTGAAGAGGTTCTTGAAGAGTGCTTCACCTATCTTGCCTGCCAGGAACATGCCAATCAGTTTGGTGATAGGCTGGTTTTTGAGCGCATCACCCTGGAAAACATTGGAGCCCCAGATAGACTCACGAACAGCATTTGGTTCAAAAGGCTTGACGCATGAACCAAGGAATGTCTCCAAGGTACGGCCTGTGATTGTAACGCCATTCTCATCCTTGCGAGTAAGAGAGTATGGCCCGAGCTCCATGTCGCCTGCGAGCTCTCCGACAGTCTCCTTGCCACGAACGCCAACGCGTCGGCTCATGAATTTTGCAGCCTCGTCAAGAGCGCGTACCGGCATCTGAATGATGTCCTTGCGGTACTTAGCGAAGCTGGTCTTCAGAGAATCAGGAGTAATCTGAATTGTATTTTCTAAAGCTGCCATTTTAATTGATCTGCTTCAAAGCATTGAATATTACGCCAGGGTCTACATTGTCAACCTCTGGTGTGACGTCATCATGGGTATCAGAACCCGGTGCGCCCTTGAGATCCCTGATCTCCTTATCCTTGTCCTGGATATCCTTGTCCTTCTGCTCAACCTTAGCCTTCAGGTCCTTGACCTCCTGGCTAGCTTTGTCGAGCTCAGCGGACTTGTCATCCAAGTCCTTCTGTTTCTGGGCAAGAGCATCCTCGATTTTCTGCATCTCTGCATCGGTGAGAGTAATCTTCTCATCGGTAACCTCGAAATCATCCTTGCGGTCAAGGATGGTCTGAAGGTTGAGGAATTTTTTCTTCATGTTAGAAATTTGTGTATTATTCTTGAACATATCCCTGAGTGAGGCGGCTACCTTCTCGAGAAATGTTTTAGAGGGCTCATCAGCGGTTGCTCCAGGCAATGGCGGCAAACCCAAGTTGGAGCAGAAAGCATTGGTGAAGCGCTTGGAGAGATTGGTCTGACGCTTCTTGTCTTCGTCATCAAGGTCTCTAATCTCATCTACGAGGTCCAACTCTAAAGCTTGCTCCGGACTCAACCAATTTTCCTTGCCCATCTGCTTCAGCATCTCTTCGCAGGTCTTGCCTGAGCGTTTGGCATAGACGGAAGCGATCACCTTGTCTATGGTGTCGAGGTCATCACGCTGCTTCTGCCACTGCTTGATGAGTTCATCAAGTTTCTGCTTGTTAGCTGACTCCCAGACAGCAACTCCCGTGGAGGCATTGTGAATGAGCATCGTGCTGCCGACTGACATGTCAACATGCTTGGCACCCATGCACAAGACTGTAGCGATGGAAGCGGTCATGCCCATAATGTGGACGTTGACATGTCCATGGTCCTTGATAAGTTGATAGATGGTCAAGCCTTCATCAACATAACCACCCGGCGAGGAGACGGCGATATCCACCTCCTCGTCCGGATGAGCGTCAAGGTAGGCCTTGACATCCTTGGAACGTGTACCATAGGTGCCCGACCACCAGTCGTAGCCGGCTCCGATGGTACCGCATATCATCATTCCGTATTTCATGCGCTTATCTTTTTTGATGCAAAGATAATATGGCAATTGCCAACGGAAAAATACGTAAATCAGGCTATCAACGGTGCTTTTCTGGTGTTCCCCCACAGAACCGTGTATTCGATCATGGCAGAAGTACCAAGGGAATCAGGGTGGACATCAGACATATTAATAATAGGATATGGACGCTCCCTGTTGCCAATGAGATAGCGTTTGCCCTCGATGGTGGTGACCAGATAGGCATAGTTGTCCTTCATGTCCAGGTCTTCGCGGCATGTACGGAAGGTGAGTATATGGGTGTAGAAACGCACACCATCCTCTATTTTGTCGGTTATTTCCAGTTTGGCAGGTTTAAGACACTTAACTGTTGGCCAATCATAGCTCTCGGGAATGTCAAAAGTGAGGTTGCCTAGAAGTGTATCGAAAGGCAACTTGCTGACAGGAATGCGCTGCACGCAGCAGATATAACTAAGTCTTTTCATAAGCTGTTCAAATTTCGCGTCTGTTCGCATCTGTTCGCACCTGTTCGGTGTTGAACAAAAACAGGGCTATAGTAGATGAGATTTTTTCATGAAAAATCGTCTTTTTTGCATCTTTTAAGATTAAAAAGATTGATGCCTTTCTCCTGATAGGCCTTGCGCATGCGATACCATTTCATGCGGATGGTCTCTGCATACTCAATATCAATCCCCTGCTGTTCACACCAGGACCTGAATGCAGACATCTTCTTGCACGACATGTCATTGAGGTCGCCGAGGTCACTCCACATGTTTATGCGGAAGAGATCGTTGATGCTTTCGGTGAGTGCCTGCTTGGCATGACCGTTAAGGAAGTTGTATGTTTCTGGGCTTTTAGACTTGGAGTAAGGTATGCTAATTGCAACATCTCGCTCTCCAGGTTGCTCTGGTTGGTTATTGACTGGGCGCTTCGCGAGGAACCGACGCAGAACAGCATTCTCGTTGCTGCAGGACGGGAATTCCACGGGATCGCCGAAAGAATGGGTGAGCCATTGCTTCAAGTATGGCTCTACCTGTACATAAACTACGAATTTACTCATATTTTGATTTTTAAAAACACCGCAAAATTAGGAAAAATAATCGATATAATCCTACGTTTCTAGGAAAAGTTATCTACTTTTCGCTAAAAATCCTTGTTTTTAGGGAAAAAGTTGCAATTAAAAATCAAGGAACCCATTTTTGGGCAATTCATTTGTGGCAATTGTGGCAAAAATGTTAAGTGCTTGATTATTAATATTATAAGTCTTTTCTTATTGACACAAATATATAATAGAATTGCCACATTGCCACAACCTTTGCCACACTTCTCTTCTCGTTGCCACAAATTGCCACAATATTGCCACAAGCACACAACTTCTTAACTCTCTGATAATCAGCGATGCACTAATTGCCACAAATGCCACATTGTTTTTAAGTCGCGTGTGAGTTGTCGGAAAAATCACGGAACACCAACAAAAAAGCCCCCAGAGGAATCTCTTCCCCTGGAGGCTACGATATGATCTAAACAAAAAACTTATTTCCACTATAGTGGCGAAGGTTCCAGACCTAGAGCCTTCTGCTCAGCATCTGTCATGACATAGGTATCCTTAGTCTGTTTCTGCTCACCATCTACCTCTGTGTCAAGATCTATGCCATATCTGTTTGACACCATGGTATAGTCAAAACAGAGAGGCCTGTCTTTATAATATAACTTCTGACGACCAGTGATTGTACCATTGGCATCTGTCTTCTCTACTGTCTCCGGCAAACCGCTCGGAGTGAACTTGATAAATCGCTCAGGGTTTTTGGTAGAACCATAGAAGTCAGCACCTATCTGTAGGTAATGCAACAGCGACTCCTTAGGAAGGAGGTTTTCATCCATCTGCCTTCCCAGTTTGCGGTAGACTGCCATGGTGATGTCCTTGCGAATCATGAGGATGCTCTTCGGCATCGCCCAGTTGTCAATCTTGACTTTATTGGTGGTCAATGCGCCAACTGTCTTAATCTTGAAGTCCTGGTCCATCTTCAGCTCACCCATCTGTACTGCAGCATTGACAATATTCCAGAACCCAGCCACCTCATCGGTGGTGTTGCACATGCTGTTCTGCGTCTTGACTCCCTTAACAACTACTCCCAAAAGGTCACTGTAGCTGAAAGGAAAGTCGATGTAATCTCTGATGGCGAGATATGCAGCCAACGGCACCTTCCAGTTCGTCATTATACGGTCTAGGATGCTTTCACCCTCCAACCGCTCCTCCAGGTCATCAGATGCTTGCTTCCAGGCATTACCGAAGCAGCCCTGGAACTGGTCACGATGCTTCAGTAGCTGAAGGGTGATGTGTGTAGCACCAATCTGGCGCATACGCTCCAGTTCCTCGAAGTTCTGTTTCTCCTCACGTGTATGCTCACCCTTGTCAAAAGTGAGATAGATGAGTCGGCTGAAGAGGGCGATATCTGCAGTAGGCATCTCCTGGCCAGTGAGGATGATGCCAGAGTCAACCTTGGCCTGCACGAGCTTTTTATCCTTGTCCATGTTCATCTTTGTGCGACCTATACCGTTCCACAAGTCCTTGAGCCACTCCACCTTATTCTGTGTGATGGAGTTTTTGTACTCGTCGATGTGTACCAGGGCATCGCTAACTCCTCCGACATAGTCAGAGAGTGCTGGCATTGACGCATTTGTGATTGAGAGCGGCTCATATTTGGTTTCGTATTTGTAGAAGAAGTTCATGAGGGTGGCAGCAAATTCTGTCTTACCGCATCCCTTCGGGCCAAAGGCATTGAGGAGCGGGAAGGAACGACTCTTGCCGATGACTATGTCACGGAAGAGAGTCGCGATGTAGAAGCACAGACCCACCTTGGCGTTATCGCCAAAGACCTGTACGACCTTGGCAAAGAAGTCTGCCTGACTTGTCGGATTGTCAACCATCTTCTCATGCCGAAACTTCTTCTCACTGACATATAACTCCCGGCTGTCCTTATTGAGCTTGCTCATGGCCGGAAGATAGTACTTGCCAGCCTGCAATCTGAGTATGCCCATATCATCTATTGGAATCCAGATACCATCTTCGCTCGCTCCGTTACAGAATGCATAGAATCCTTCACGCTGCCAACCTAGCTGCTTGATAGGGTCTGCTGTCTCGGTCACTCTACCGAGATAGCCTAGAAGCTTGATAAGCTGCTCATCTCTGGCCATCCAGATATAATCTCCTATACCAAACAGTCGCTTGCGAAGCGAACTGCTCGATGTGATCTCATCCATATTGAGTTCGATGAGTCTTGATGGTTCCTCTCCGTTATTCTTGATTTCGAAGAGGCGAACCGGGTTGAAATCATCACGAATATGGAAGAGAGGCTTCATTTTGAAGTTGGACCATTGAATTTCGTCTCCTTCCTTGTTGGTACCCCAATAGCTATTATCATGTTCGGTGAATCCGAATTCACGGAGCATCTTGATGTCTCCCTTGCGCTCACGCTCCTGCTTCTCGCTCAGTTCTGCCTCCTTGGCTCTCTTGAGTGTATCCTTCCACTCTCGAGAGTGTTTGTAGGTAGAGATAAGACTAGTCAGATAGCTGCTTCTCAGGTCTTCATCCTTGATTAACATGAGCAGTCCACAGATATCTGCAATTGCTTGCAATCTATCCTCTGTCGTAAACTCATCGATATCTTCTGCTGTTGGCCAGTATCTGCGGCGGCAGTACCAGAAGATGAACTCCTCCTCTCGCATCTGTGAGAAGTGTCCCTTGTCAATAATCCAGGAGTCCGGATCTTCCTTCTTGGGAGCCGGATAATCAGTCGGAATTTCCCGGACATTTACCGTAAATCCGACCTGTAAAGCAGATCGACCATTGGCAAACACATTAGCTGTCCCTGCCGGAAATTCATTACCTGGTTTAAGTTCGTCAGCATCGGGGATGAATGTCACCCTCTTGCTGATGCGGTAGAGTTGCTTCAGCTGGTTTTCGGTCCATGAACCGCCGAGTGATGCCACTGTATTGAGAATGCCGATAGACTGAAGCTTGAGCACATCTGGAGCACCCTCGACGAGATAGAACTTATCACGCAGACGTGCCTCCTTCTGTGCGAAATTGATACCAAAAACCGAAGTGTCCTTGTGATAGACGAGACTGTTCTTCAGGTTGAGGTACTTGCAGATATCCTTATTATCGGACATGGTTCTTGCTGTGAAACCTATGACTCTGCTCATCTTGTCATAGATAGGTATGGTGTAGCGGTCTCGGAGCATGGCGAACTGGCCGCGCTCACCATTACCTATGAGGCCAACTTGCTCCAGGATATCTAAGTCCAAGCCTTTTTGCTTTGCCCAGGCTATGAAGCCTTCTACTGGTGCATAGCCGATGCCGAAGGTGCCGATAGCATCCTTGCCCCATCGTTTGCAAACTGCCTCCCGTGCTTTGTTAGCAGCGGGATTTAACTTCTGCATACATTCTGTGAAGTAGCTCTGCGCATAGTTGAGTGCTATGCGCAGGGACTCCTGCTCCTTTTGCTTCTCCTCTTCCTCCTTGCTTGGTCGCCACTCGTCCTCTATCTCCTCATTGAGATATTTCTTTGCGAGTTCCTTGCAGGCAATTGGGAATTCGAGACCATTCTTCAGTTTGCGGTAAAAGCTGATGACGTTGCCGCCGGAGCGGCATGAGCCAAAGCACCGCCAGCAGTTTGTGCCTGTATCCACATAGAATGATGCAGTATTCTCATTGTGGAACGGACAGCAAGCCCAATGGCGGTTGCCTTTCTTCGCTGAGAATTTAATGCCTTCATCCTCGGCTACATCCAGAATGGAGACATCACTAATAATGCGATCTACTATCTCTTGTTTAATCATATCTTTATATTTTGTGCGCAAAATTAACTTAGAACTTCCGAAAAAGAAAGTACTAAGATAACCTGCGCATGAACTTATCAATGTCTTCATTGACAAAGTAGCGAATCTGACGCTTATAGGCGTAGTCTCGCTCCATCATCAACTGCTGGAGGATGCCCTTATATTTGCCCCCCGCTTGTCGAATGCCGCTCTAATCTCGCGGTCTGTCCAAAACTTAATTCTATTCCTCATAACTTCGGTTTATAAAATGAACATTTTGAGTTGGCCATGAAGAACTCATAGTCATGCTCCGACTCTATCTCGTTGTACAGCTTGCGGTGTGAACACCCCCAGAACTTGCAGGTTCTGCCACTGCTGCGGGCACATGTATTGTGACACTCTACGAATGTCTTGACTTGTTTCTCCTTCTTCTTTTTCATAATTCTATATCAAACCATGGTAATCTGACAGATTTGGATATTGGATCCAATTTTGATACCTGCAGACATTGCCCATTTTCTAACCACCAATACTCCATGACTTCATTAATACACATGTATGCTAAAATGCCATAATCATTCTGCACATAAAAATCTTTATTCTCTAATGTTGCGAATCTAGAGATTAATAATATAATTTTGGCTTTTATATCTTTACTGCTCATAGAATATGCATAAAACAATAAATTTATACTCCACATAAATTCTAAAGCAACTGCACCAGGAGCCATTGATGCAGTTGCGCTTGTAGCGGCATCGATGGCAAATCATAGGTTCAACTGATGAACTACCTTGATGATGTCTCTCGTTGACTGCAGCCCCAGTCGCTTCGTCATTTTGCGAAGCTGTGCAGACACCGTGTTCTTGGATTTGCCTAGAATCTGGGCTATCTCTCTAGCAACATAACCCTGTGCAAAATACTTCGCTACCTCAAGCTCTTTTGGGAAGAAAGGAGTCTTCAGCTTTGGGAGGCAGACTATGTTCTCTCTAGAACATATACCCCTGAGAGGGCAATCGACTTTCTCCAGGTGCAGAAGGGTTCCATCGATATCGAAACTAAGTGTATCGTTGGAACCCAGGTTGCAACGGATGAAACGCTCTGTTATGAGAAACTTGAAATAAAGTTTGTTCGGCTTACTCTTGGCGTATAAGTCTGCCAGGTACTTATACGCCTCCGGGTAAAGCCGACTTATCAACTCAGCCATGTGGTTGATGAATTCCGGATGCTCTATACTGTAGCTGAGCACCTTGCCATCATGGCCATAAAAACACACTTCTCCTTGTGGAGACACGAAAAATTCTACTTGCTTTTCCATAAGCTTTCTTTTATAACTGTTTGTACTACCAAGAGATCTCTTGGATTGAACTTGGTCCTGCCCGACAACTTTTGTTGTACTGTATTGTAGCAGAAACCATACTTAGTCATGAGAAACTGAATGAGCTGACTCTTCTCTTTTTTGGAAAGAGTCGCGTAATAACCTTCAATAGTTAATGCTCCATTTTTAACTTCATTTTCTTGCATATCTCAATTTTAATTACTAAATTTGTGGGCAAATATAAGAAGAATTATTGAAAACTCCGCAATTTTGGGAAAGAAATCCTATTTTTGCGGTGTTATTTAACTTTCATTTAGTGATATTAGGTTATGTTTAACGGAGATTTAGTGAATCGACTGCTCAAGGAGCAGAAAAAAACAGTCGGTGAAATGGTGGCTTTTGTCTTCGGTCAGAGTTCACACATATCAACGAGCTACTTCAAGGGTCGAACTTACATTGACTCTCGATACCTTGAAAGGTTATCGGAATATTTTGAGGTTCCAATAGAGGACTTCTTCCTCTCAAATGAAGAGTATGATGATAAAAAGTTAGAGAATACGAATGTGCATCACATCAGCAACTCAACTGTCAACATCAACAGTAGCCCTGATGTATTGATGGGTGTCATTAACAACCAAAAGGCGATGCTCGACCAACAGGCTGAGCAGATCAAATGGCTGCGGGACCAAGTACAACTTCTGACAAAAAACATCGTACAGCAATAAAAAAGACTTTTCCACTCTCTTATTTCTTGTAGCAACTGACTAATATACAGAAATTTGCGCATGGAATAAGGGAGCGAAAAATCGGTATATAATGTCAAAAGCATCAGATATCGCATATTGATTATCAATAAGTTATAGGAAGGGAATGGAGTCAATACTATCCAGTAATCCCGACCAAAAGCCGTCAGATGTGCCGTAAACACTGAGGATTTGCCTTGGTCGTGGTCAAAATGGCCGGCGAAATTTCGGTTTCACAAGAACTTAAAAATCCGTAAGCCTATGAAGTTTTTAAAGGATTTTTTTTATATCAATTACCATGAACGGCGAGCATTACTCATAATCCTGACCCTGCTCGTTGTCAGTACCACAATGATTTTCATTGTAGGTTCTAAAGAAACTATGCCCTCAGAAAAACAACAAGCCCATAACGATAGTATCATCAGGCATGCCACGCGGCAACATCCAGGCTATTATGAAGACGGACTTCAGTCGAGCGAAGTATTCGCCTTTGACCCCAATACGGCAAGCCAATCTGATTTCCAACGGCTGGGACTGGAATCATGGCAAGCCAGAAGCATCATCAAATATCGAAATAAAGGAGGTATCTTCAGGACACCAAGAGACTTTGCACGGGTTTACGGACTAACCAAGAAGCAATTCGAAAAACTGCTGCCCTTTATCAGAATTGGTAAAGACTACCAGCCGGCTGCCAACTTTTACCCAAGAGAAAGATACAACTACGGCTATCAAGAGACGGCTATAAGAACTAGAGAAGAAAGGAAGAAAGACACTATCCAATACAGTTATCCACGAAAACTGAAAGAAGGTCAGTATATCAACATCAATTCTGCTGATACGACCGAACTGCAGAAAATTCCCGGCATAGGCTCTTACTATGCCAGAAGCATCATCCGTTACAGAGAGCGGTTAGGCGGTTTTGTTTCCAT
>OGQM01001774.1_pt1 | contig 14203 bp, 8 predicted proteins | sample 1553191 | NCBI WGS metagenome assembly OGQM01 (sample SAMEA2579954, study PRJEB22360) | human gut metagenome | biome: human gut; feature: human-associated habitat; material: faeces | place: Denmark | collected 2008/2010 | reverse complement strand
CAAGTGGATATCAATCCTAGCGTCGAATTTATCCTCGATGCAGACAACAAAGTTTTGAGCGTTACGGCGCTCAACGACGACGGCTCCCTGATCATCGCGGGCGAGGCTTTTGTAGGAAAAACCGCGGAGGAAGCCGTGGAAATGATGGTAAGCATTTCTACCGATGCGGGGTATCTCGTTAAGGGCGAACTTACGGCGGAACGGGATGCGATAACGATCAGCATTACAGGCGACGATGCGGCTGCACAGGAATTATATGAAGACGTCAAAGCGGAAATCGACGGTTTTCTGGAAGAAAGCGGCATCTATGCAGTCGTGGAACAGGGTGAAGAGCTGAAACTTGAGGCACTGCGCGAACTCGTAATGAAAGCAGACCCTTCCGTTACCGAGGAGGAAGTAGCGAAGATGAACGAGGAACAGTTGATCAACGCACTGAAAATTTCTCGCATCGAAACCGCGCAGCTGATCACCGAAGAACTGCGCGAAGCGTATAACGTGGCGAAGGAATACGATCTCCGTTTTGCCGAGCGGCAGGCCACCAAGGACGTGATCGACGGCTTGGGTTCCGCCTATGAGTCTTTCTTAAACTTATATTCTAAAGCGCTCGATTCTTATCAGGAAACTATAGCGGCCGTGGAACAGGCGCGTTACGATAATTTCGTCGACGTCGGATCACAGTATCAGAAAGCATTGGCGGAAGTCCGTGAACAAAAAGACAGAGTGCTTGCCCAGCGCAAAGAAGTGGCGCAGCTCAGCGAAGGTCCTGCCAAGGAAGCGGCGGAGGCTGCTTTGGACGCAGAAGAGGCGGCTTTAATGTTCAAGGAAGATGCGTTGAATATAGCGGGAAGTGCGGCGAACGCGGCGTTCGATCTCGTTCTCGGGGCGATGAAAACAGCGGAGAATGTTTTGATTGAATTGGAAAAAACATTCCCGGAAGAGATCAAAACGGCTCTGACCGAGAGCGCGCAGAAAACGCAGGATGCCATGAACGAGACAAAGGACAAAGCGTTTGCGAAGTTTGAAGAAGCGCATAAAGAAGATATTGAAAACGCGCTCGCCGAACTGGAAGCCCGTAAACAGGAATTGATCGAGGCAAATAAACCCGCCGCTTAAACAAATCATTCCGATAATCAAGAATTGTAACATATTTTATGGACACTATATCAAAGATAGCTAATAATAAATAAAAGAATTTTACGATACTTTAAGGAATAAAACGAACCAAGGCAGTAAGTCGAGGTTCGTTTTATTTTTATAAAAGATTTCTTCGGATTTTGTATAGGTGAAATTCTCCGAAGTTTTGCTTTTTCGACTGTCTATCCATCGCACAAGTCAACATTCGCAAAATTATCTTGACACTATTTTTCAGTTGCGGTGAGGTTTGAAGACTTCAAGTAGCGACTCTATAATTTCGTTTGTATTTTTTATTCAAGGCATTCCAGTTTATATTGGAAAAATGTTGAATGTTTGGCTTATCGATACTATTTATTTTGAAGAAACAATGCACTGATAACAGGGTATCCTGCATAACCTTGCTAATAGCTATCTTTGATCATCGTCCGGCTGAGACTTATTTCAAAAATATTTCGATCAGTCTGACTTCCAACGGAGAAAGAATAAAGGATAATTTTAATGTATTGTTATCGATCTTCATGTCGTATTTGACGATTTTCGGGGCGGACGCATTTTTCAGATAGTCGATGTCTTCTTTATCGAGATCGCAGGCGCCCATTTCCAGCCATTTATCGAACGCGGAACCGAATTCCTGGTTTATGATGTGTTCTTTTATCGTACATTTTTCGGCCGGGATATTTTCCAGCTTTAAAGTAAGATCTTTTTTCCCCAATTTCGGGAAAGGCGTATAGCGTTCGGTGTAAGTCATATCAAATGTTTCTCCGCTGGCGAAGAGGTGGTTGAAATGTTCGTAATTGTAGAGGACGATCTGTATTTTTCCGTACGATTTGGTGACAAAAAAGCCGTTACCTTTTGTGATGAAAGTATCGCCGAGTTTAGTAAGTAGTTGGAGCGCGTGCCAGTGAGGTTTTTTGATGCCGTTATAAGTGTAGAGTCCGAGTCCGCCGTGAAATATGATGTTGCTAGGCTGTGTTTCTTCAATCAGGTCCGTAAGCACCCAATAGGCAAAACTATCCAACCGGTCATAGTTTTCGAGCAGGTTTTTCACGAGATAACAGGACTTAAAGCAGGTATCGTTCAAGAGATTTCTGTGTGATACGGTTAGATTCCATTCGGTGAGGTAAACGGGGGTATTCAGACCGAATTCTTTTTTCAGAAGTTCGATCTGGTCGATCGTTTTGCTCAAAGAATTTTCATCCATATTCAGCTGCGAATACGTTAAGGAATCGGGGCGAGGGAAATCCGAAGCGTAAAAAGTAAAATCGTTGTCGTAAAAATGCAGATTCAAAAAGTCAGGGGGACAGTCGTTTTCCATGGCAAAGGATAAGTAATTGCGGATAAAATCTTTGGGAACATTGAATACGATGCAAAGGGAAGTCGAACCGAAACGGAATGCCTTACCGAAGCTCTTTACCACGCGATATGTGTGGCGGTAGATCTCATAACAATCCTCGGGCGGCAGACCGAACATAGTCGGAGATGTGTCCGGTTCGTTCCATACGCAGAACAGCCAGCTTCGAACGGTTCTGTGTCCGTACCGTTCGATCCAGTGGTTCATGAGCACGGCGATCATGTTATCCCATTTTTCGTAGCTTTTGGGCGGACTTATGATCATGGGCTTAAAAAAGACAGTATTTTCCGGATTTTTTGCCAGTTGTTTCGGCATAAAGGAAAATTGTACAAGAGGTTTTAAACCGATGGAAAGGATGTAATCAAAAACCTTGTCAATCATCAAATAACTGTATACGGGATTGCCTTGCGCATCCTCGCTGTAAAAAAGCATATCGTCGGACAGTATGCCGTGAAATTTGATGTATTCGAAATTCATGGTTTTCTGCCATTCGGCAAGCATTTCGCGCACGTCATCGTAGAGCAGTTCTTTCGCCCTGCCAACGCTGGTTATTTTGCGGAAATTATGAGAGAGGTAACCTTTATCGAGGATAGATGTGCCGGACAGATCAATTTTTTCTTCCGAGTAATTCTGCGATACGGGCAGACTGGTTTCGTTTTCGGATTGGCTGCGCGGTGGCAGGTATTTGGCGAGCGTATATAGGTAATTGGAATGCAGGTCGTCTCTGGCTGCAGAGTTTTCTTCCGTTGCGGAAGATTTTTTGCGGTATAGGCTCGGCGCTATCCCGTATTTTTTTCGGAATGCAGCCACAAAAGCACGAGGATCTGGAAATCCGTTGTCCAAGGCGATCTTTTCGATGGATTCATCGCTGTTCATCAGGGCGGAAATGGCATGACGCAGTCTTACATTGGTATAATAGGTCAGAAAGCTCATGCCGAAATATTTATCAAAAAATGTGGACAAGTATGGGACAGACAAATGTGCGTAATCGGCGATATCGCTCAAAGATAAATTATTTTTGAAATTCTCTTTAATATAATTGGTCAGCAGTTCCTGCCGTTCGAGGTATTTCTTGGACAGCGGGCTTTTTTTATCGCCTTTGAAAGAACAAAACAATTCGTAAATGATCAGATTGAGCATAGACCTCGTGAGATATTCGGGTCGCGGAGATGTATCGGCGGAAATTTTAACGAGCCTTGCAAGCAGATGTTTTAAATTATAATATTTTTCTTTGGAAACGGACGAGGCCGAATTGCATTCGAAATAAACGTCTTCGTGGTCGAGAAAAAGGGCAGGATCTATTTTCAGGGCGACAAAAACACATCCCGCTGAAGAAGCGGTATATTTTTCCCCTGTATTTAAAAGAAAAATGTCTTCCTGGTTTTCGGTTAGTTTTCCCGAATTTGTCACGACGGAAAGCGTGCCCTGGGCTATAAAAATAAGTTCCGTTACGGTAGAAACGCCTTCTTCTTCTCCCGAAAAATGCACGAGAGAAAGCTCGATCGGAAGTTCTCCTGTATTGCGAAGCAAATTAATTCGTTGCATAAAACTTTTCCCCTTATTTTTGTAAACAGTGTAACATAAAAAAAGTATATCGTCAAGAGAGGTGCAAAATATTAATATATTTTTCACAGTTAACTTACAATTTTTAAGATTATGACAAAGCTGTTGTGAGAATATAAACGGGGAAAAAATAAGAAAAAGAATCAAAGCCGATAAATTCCGTTCTTGAAAGTTTAATTGAATGGGGGTATAATGGAATACGTAAAAGCAAGGAGGCGAAATCGGACGACATGGAAAACGAAGCGATACTCGTTTGTAAAGACATTGTCAAGAAATTCGGGCCGGTCAATGCACTAAACGGAGTGGATTTTGAAGTGCGGCGCGGCGAAATCCGCGGTCTGATAGGAGAAAACGGATCGGGCAAATCGACGCTCACGTCTATCATGGCAGGCATGCAGAAAGCGACGTCGGGCACGATGGAATACAAGGGAAAGCCTTGGGATCCTTCCACGATGGCGCAGGCGCAGGAGCGGGGCGTTTGTATGATCTTGCAGGAGTCGAACACCGTGCGCGGTTGTACGGTTGCGGAAAATATATTTGCGGGGCAGTTCCATAAGTTTTCAAAATTCGGCATCGTTAACATGAAAAAAATGACCTGTGAAGCGCAAAGACTTCTCGATTCGTTCGGCGTGGGCAGGATCCGCGCGGCAGACAATATTGATAAGTATTCGTTTGAAGACCGTAAAATGATTGAGATTGTGCGTTCGGTATCGTCGAATACGGAAATCCTTGTGGTGGATGAGACGACGACTGCGCTTTCCTTTGATGCGCGTGAACTTTTTTACGGATTGATGAAAAAACTTGCGGAGCAGAACAAAGCGGTCATTTTCATTTCGCATGACATGGATGAGATATTGCAGCAGTGCACGCATCTGACCGTCCTGCGCGACGGAAATATCATCGGGCATTTGACGGGAGAAGAAATGCGTCAGCCGTGTGCGCCCGAAAAGATCCGTTATATGATGGTCGGACGTGAAATCGGGGATGCGTATTACCGCAGCGATTACGATATTTCGCACGGAGAGGAAGTGGCTTTGGAATTTCAGGACGTATCCGTGGGAGAGATCAAGCATTTTAGCCTGCAATTGCACAGGGGAGAGATCGTGGGGTTCGGCGGTCTGAGCGGCTGCGGGATGCGGCTGATCGGAAGAGCGGGGTTCGGCCTTGAAAAACTTACGACGGGCAGCGTGATAAAAAACGGAGTGAAGATCAAGGACCCGCTGACGGCGATCCGCAACGGCATCGGTTACATAAGCAAAGACAGGGATACGGAAGCGCTGATTCTTTCGGCATCCATTGCCGATAACATTGTTTTTCCGTCGCTGGATACGCTTTCGAACAAATCGTTCATCGATCCGCGCAAGGAAAAGAAACTCGTCAAGAAAGAAGTGGACAGGTATCTCATCAAGTGTAATTCACCGAAACAGCTGGTGTCCACGCTATCGGGCGGCAACAAGCAGAAAGTGAGTTTTGCGAAGTGGACGGCAAAGGACAGTGATGTGATCATCATGGATTGCCCCACGCGCGGCGTGGATATCGGCGTCAAGCAGGCGATGTATGCGTTTATCGCGCAGATGAAGCGGGACGGAAAGGCGATTCTTCTGATCAGCGAAGAACTCTCCGAGCTGATCGGTATGGCAGATAAAATCATCATACTCAAAGATTTTTCGGTATCCGGTGAGTTTATGCGGAGCCCCGACCTGAAAGAAACCGACATCATCGGTTCAATGATCTGAGGTGCGTTATGGAAGAGATCAAGAACGAGAGTAAAATGAAAAAGATCCTGTCCAAAGTGATCGCCTATGTGCGCGGACACGTTTCAGACGTTGCGTCGTATGCGGGACTGGTATTGTGCCTGATCGTATTTTCGATTACGTCGAACGGCAGGCTTTGGAGTTCGTATAACATTTCTGTTTTGACCGAATCGGTCTGTGTGTATATGATCGTATCGCTGGGTGCGCTGTTCGTATATTCGATGGGATATATGGACATCAGCGTGGGGGCGCAGATGGGCGTTTATTGTCTTTTGATGATCTTTATCATCAATGCGACGGGGTCGCTGCTGCTTGCATTTTTAGCAGTTTTGGTGTTGACTCTTATATGCGGCGCGTTCAACGGAGCGGTCGCTGTGTGGCTGAAACTTCCATCGATCGTAACATCGCTTTTCCTGATGTTCCTGTTCGGCGGGATTCAGTATCTGTTGGTGGAGAGCACGGGTTCGAGTATTGTTTCGACCGACTTTGATTTTTCCTTTTTTCTTGAACCTTGGGTGATCATAGTGAGCATTGTAGTGGTTGCCGCAATCGTCTTTTACCTCTTTAACTTCACGAAACTCGGCAAATATACGCGCGGCATCGGCGCAAACGAACTGACGACTTCACAGTGTGGCGTGAATACGACCAAGTGGAAGGTGATCGCTTATATGGCATTCGGCGTGTGCGTAGCAATCGGAACGTTGTTTCTGTTGGCGCGCACGGGCAGTGCGGGCAAAGGCACGGCGAGCAGCTATGCGATGGACGTAATGCTCGCGCTCATTCTCGGCGGTATGCCTCTTTCGGGCGGTATGAAATCCAAGGTGCGCTGTGCGCTGATCGGCAGCTTTACCTACGCGCTGCTTTCCAACGGGCTTATTCTTTCGGGCGTGGATACTACGTTGGTCTATTTTATCAAAGCGATTGTTTTTATGATCGTTGTGATTCTTTCCTGCAGAGACAGAAGCGGTCTTTTGCCCAGATGACCGTAGAATATAAAAAATTTTTGGAGGTAGTTATGAAAAAATTTTTTAAGAAAATCGTCCTATTTATGACGGTATTTGCATTGTGCATTGGTGTCGGCGTGTCGATTGTTGCTTGCAATAACAGCGGTGATAAGATCAAGATCGGCGTGGGCCTTTACCAGGATTCGGGTCCGGCAGTCACGGCAACCAAGGCATTCCTCGGCGGTCTCGAAGAGGAGCTGAACTGTGAATTTACCTATGCGACGTTGAGCCAGACAGACGAGGCTGCCAATAAGACAACGGTGCAGAACATGATCTCGCGGGGCTGCAAAGGACTTATCCTTACGATGGATCTGGGGATGTCGTCCATCATCAGCGAGTGCGAAAAGGCGGGCGTATATGTCGCCGGTTATCTGAGCGATTATGAAACAACTCTCAACAGCATTAAAGACAACGAACATTTTGTCGGCACGGTCGTGGACGGCGCTTACAACGGAACGGCGTGGGGCGAACATATCGCGGAGCGCGTGATTTCGGAAGGTTACAAAAACATCGGCATGATCAAGTTCCCGGCATTTGCATTCCCGCACCAGAACGAAATGGATACGGCTTTCCGTGAAAAAATCGCGGAATACAATAAATCGGCGGAAGTAGCAGATAAGATCACTGTGCAGAAAACGACTACCGAACTCAACTTCAGCCCTTTGGATGCTTCTTATTTTTCACAGAACCCGAATCTCGATGCGATTTTTGCGATGTGTGCGGGTGTAGACTTTGTTTATCCGACGATGGTTTCGCAGAACAAAACGAATATCAAGCTGTACACTGCGGGCTTTACGACGTCAGAAACAACCCTTGCCGATTTTGGTGAAGGCAAGTGCATTCAGGAGTTGGTATTCAGCAACGTAGAAGCGGTCACTTATCCGGTAGTCATGCTTCTGAATAAAATCAACGGTACCGAATTTTCGGATAATCCCGCACAGGCGGAGCGCGTAGACAGCTCGCAGATCATCATCGAAAACGCTGCGGATCTGGAATTGGTCAAGACGAAATCTATCTATTGTACTGGTAATTTGGAAGATGCATTCCTTAGCGCGTCGGAAGTGAAGGCATTGCTCGCTGAAAACGGCGGAACATATGCAAAACTCGTGGAAACAGTGCAGTCGATGACGATCGAAGATCTCGAAGCGCTGTGATCCGATTTTGAATTGAAAGCTGTAAAAAAACAGAAATAAACGCTTCCGCGGGCGGATGGTCGCCCGCGGAAGAAAAAGGATGTCGATATGAGTATGAAGAGCAAAATCGTAAACGTTTTGAAAAGAACAGGACTGACGCTTGCGTTTCCCTCATTGATTTTCGTCGTGATGCTGGTCATCACGCTTGCCAACGGGATCGATTATTATGTCTCGGCGAATATGGTCAGACAGGTCGCGACGGATGCCTCGCTGACGACGATCATTGCGCTCGCCATCTACCTGCAATTCAAAAACGGCAGGTTTGATTTTTCGGGCGGCGCCACGATGATCCTGTCGGCGATCATTGCAGGCAACATTACCTTGCAGGCGGGCGGAAATTCCGTTATGTTCATGGTGCTGAGTGTGGCATTCGGCATTGTTTTGAGCCTCATTACCGCTTCCGTTTACATTGCAAGCAAAGTACCCGTCATCATCTGCACGATCGGAATTACGCTGCTGTATGAATCGCTCACCTATGTGCTTTTCGATGCGGAAGGGTTAAGCGTTATCTCGCGTGCCGAGATGGTGTTGTTCGGTCGCGTACCGTACATTTTTATCCCGCTGCTAATCGTGCTTGCGCTGTTCATATTCTTCACCTATTTCATGGCAGAAGGGCGGCGCGCCAAACTTTTGAGCGGAAATCAGAAAGTGGCGGTGAGTATCGGTATCCGTGAAAATAAAAATATTCTTATCACTTACATCGTCTGCGGGGCGATCCTCGGGTTCGGTGCATTGGTCTACGGTTCCCGGCAGATCATCAATACGCAGGCGAATCTGTCCACGTCGAGCATACTGTTCTCGTACATCGTTCCCGTATTTATCGGAATGTTCATCGGCACGGCGAGCATCGACGCGGTGGGCGTGGTCGTTGCAGCGATCGGCATGGAGTTTCTCAATTACGGGCTTGACTGCCTCGGCGTAGGGGCGGGCGGCTACCAGCAAATTATTTTCGGAATGTTCATGCTTGCGTTCTACGCATTCTCTGCGCAGGCAGGAAATCTGAAAAAATTAGCAAACAAAATTGTTGAAAAATTTTCAAAACAGAAGAACAAGGAGACTCCCGATGTACATTGATCTGAAAAAAAATCCGTTCTTTCTGTCGGATAAAGATATTGCATGGGTGCAGGAACAACTTGCGGCGATGACCGAACAGGAAAAAATCGCGCAGCTGTTTTGTCTGATCACCTATACGGACGACGAGCAATATCTGGCATATTTGGCAGGCGGGCTGAAAGTGGGCGGCGTCATGACGCGTACGATGAGCCTATCGGAGCTTATCAATACGGTGACATGTTTGCAGAAGCACGCAAAGATTCCCATGCTGATTTCTGCGAACTTGGAAGCGGGACTCAACCAGGCATGTGTACAGGGCACGCGCGTCGGCTGCGAAATGGGCATTGCGGCAACGGGCGACGTGAAATATGCACGCGAACTGGGCAGGATCATTGGTGAAGAGGCATCTTCGCTGGGGATCAACTGGGCATTTGCGCCCATTATCGACATTGATTATAACTTCCGCAATCCGATCACCAATACGCGCACATTCGGATCGGATCCCGATACGGTAGCGCAGTTCGGGAAGGCGTATGTGGAAGAAGTGCAAAAATACGGAATCGCGGCGTCTATCAAGCATTTTCCGGGAGACGGAGTGGATGAGCGCGATCAGCATTTGCTCGCATCCGTAAACTCGATGAGCACGGAAGAGTGGGAAAAAACGTACGGAAAGGCATATAAGACTTCCATCGATGCGGGAGCTAAGACGGTCATGGTCGGGCATATCATGCAGCCTGCGTGGTCAAAAAAATTGAATCCTGCATTGAAGGACGAGGAGATCATGCCGGGGCTAATTGCCCCCGAACTGTTAAGGGGCTTGCTGCGTGGTTATCTGGGGTTCAACGGGCTGATCGTCACCGATTCCAGCACCATGGCGGGTATGGGAACGGTCATGCCGCGCGAAAAGGCTGTACCTCTCACCATCGCTGCGGGTTGCGATATGTTTCTTTTCACGAAAAACCTGGACGAAGATATGCGTTTCATGACGCAGGGCGTGAAAGACGGCGTTATCACGAAAGACCGTCTGGACGAAGCTGTCACCCGTATTCTGGCGCTCAAAGCGTCTTTGAAATTGCACGAAAAACAGGCAGACGGTACTCTTTTTCCTGACAAATCCGCGGCGGAAAAGATTGTCGGCTGTGCCGCGCATAAGGCGGTATCGGCAGAGGTTGCCGATCGTTCGATCACTCTTGTCAAGGAAGAGAAAGGGGCCTTTCCGATTACACCGCAGCGTTATAAGCGACTTCTTGTTTATAAAAAAGAGGGCAAGGCAAGTGCCGTTGCTGCAGGTATCACGGAAGGGGCGGCGGATCGTCTGATCGAAAAGCTGAAAGATCAGGGGTTCGATGTGACGGTCTTTACTCCGGGCGGCGGATGGGAAGGCATGGCAACGCCTGTGCAGGATGTTTATGACAATTATGATCTGATCCTGTATATCGCGAATCTTGCTACAAAGTCCAACCAGACGGTCGTGCGCTTGGAGTGGGCCGAACCGATGGGAGCGGATGTTCCCGTCTATATGAACTCCGTTCCCACGGTCTTTATTTCATTGGAAAATCCGTATCATCTTTTGGATGTGCCACGCGTAAAGACGTTCATCAATACTTACGGCTCGACGGAAGAGATCTTGGATGCGCTTGTGCAAAAACTTCTCGGGAGGAGCAAATTTTACGGAAAAAGTCCCGTGGATGCTTTTTGCGGAAAGTGGGATGTGAGGCTTTGATTATGGCAGATTATAAGATTTATGATTTAAAAATAAACCGAACGAGCAGGACAGACGGGATCGATCCGTCGGACGTGATGTTTTCGTTCAAAGCAGACAGAGGGAATGCGTTTTCGCTTTCCCTCTCCGATTATAAAGGGAACGAATTTGCAAAATATACGTTGGGTTTATCGGACGCGGTTTGTTTTCGCCCCGGGGCGCAGCTTGCGAACGGGCGCACATATACGGCGACGGTAACAAACGATCATGGAGACAGGGCAAGGCTTACGTTTGAAACGATGCATGAACTTTGCGGAAAGACGATTACGACAAGAACCGAAGTCGCAAGTCCTGTGTTCTATAAACATTTTACCTTGCCCGAAGGGATCAAAAAGGGCAAGCTGATCATCAGCGGGCTGGGCTTATACCGCGCTTTTGTGAACGGAAAAAGGGTCGGGAGAGAATATCTTACGCCGCTCATGAACGATTACGGGGAATGCGTACGGTATCAGACCTATTCCCTGAACGGTTTGCTGGAAAAAGGCAATACGATCGAAGTATATCTTGGGAACGGCTGGTTTAAAGGCAGATTCGGAATTGACGACCGCGGCGATTGCATTTACGGAGATCGTTTTTACCTGAATGCGGTTATTGTCGCGGAAGACGGGACGAAGATAGCGACGGACGAGAGTTGGCAGTACCGTGAAAGCGTGATCGGTGAAAACGGCATCTATGACGGAGAACACAGGGACGATACGAAACGATCGGATGAGTGTTTTTCCGCTACGGTGAGCGAGCGCAAATTTAATTTTGTTCCGGAATACACGGCGGGAGTTACGGAATACCTTGCGGAGAAAGCGGAGCTGATCCTTTCTCCGAAGGGTGAAAAGATTTTGGATTTTAAACACAATGCGGCGGGCTTTGTACGGTTTTACAATCGTTTGCCGCGAGGTGCGAAAATTGTTTTGCGCTACGGAGAAGTTTTGCAGGACGGGTGTTTCTATCGCGACAATCTGCGTACGGCAAAAGCGGAATACGTATATGTGAGCGACGGAGAGGAAAAGCAAGTAGAGCCGTACTTCACCTATTACGGATTTCGTTACGTGCTCGTGGAAACGGAAGGGCAGATTGATCCCGCAGATTTTACAGCGGTGCGGATCAGCACGCAGATGCAAAAAACCATGCGTTTTTGTTCTTCGAACGATAAACTCAACCGTCTGATCGAAAATGTGGGGCGCGGTCAGCGCAGCAATTTTATCGATGTTCCGACCGATTGTCCGCAGCGGGACGAGCGCCTGGGTTGGACAGCAGACACGCAGGTTTTTGCGGCGACGGCATCGTACAATGCGGAATCATACTCTTTTTACAAAAAGTTTATGCGGGACATGGCGTACGATCAGGAAACCTATTTTGGGGGAGAATTTCCGATGTATTCCCCCTCGTTGAAAGGTACCTGCGGTGCGGGCGGAGCGGTCTGGTCGGACGCGGGTGTCATCGTACCGTGGGTGCTGTACAATTTTTACGGCGATAAAGAGTTGCTGCGCCGTCATTACCGCGGGATAAAAAAATATGTGTCTTTGTTGCGCAAGGGCGATCAGATGCGCGGCGACGGGCATTTGCTGAGCGCACCGTTTACGTTCGGCGACTGGTTGGCACAGGACGGGATCTGCGAGCAGAGCATGCGCGGCGGTACGGACGACACGTTTATCCGCAGTGTGTATTATCTGAACGCGGTAAAAACGGTTGCGGAGGCGGCGAAGATTCTCGAGGAGCAGGATGACGAAAAGTTTTTCCGTGCTTTGGCGCAGGAGATCCGCGAAAGCATAATCAACGAATATTTTTCCGTATCGGGCAGGCTTGCAGTGGATACGCAGACGGCGTACGTTCTTTCTCTCGCATTTGATGTTTGCCCGAATAAAGAAAAGCTCATCGGCGGGTTTAATGACAGGCTGCGCAAGGATCTATACCGCATGAAGAGCGGGTTTACGGGTACGCCGCTGATGATTCGCACCATGTTTGAAAACGGTATGGCGGAAGAGGCGTACAGGTTGATTTTCAATGAAAAATGTCCAGGGTGGATGTACCAGGTAAATTTGGGTGCGACGACGATTTGGGAACGCTGGAATTCATTGCTCCCTGACGGAAAAATTAGCGGAACGATGATGAATTCGCTCAACCATTATGCGTACGGCTCGGTGGCGGAAGCGATTTATCAGTGGGTTGGCGGACTGAAAATGCTGGATACGGCATGGAAGAAGGCACGCATTGCGCCTGTGCCTGACCACAGGGTGTATGGGTGTTGTACAGAATATGAATCGCCGTACGGATGTTATCGCGTGGATTGGCAGGTCAATCATCATAACGAGATTTCGCTGAAAGTAAGGATCCCGCACGGCTGCGAAGCGGAAATCTGTCTGCCTTTCTCTGACCGTGCTCCTTTTGAAGTCGGAGAAGGGGAACACTCCTTTGACTATGTTCTCAAAAAAGACATACGTCACCCGTATTCTGTCGACAATAAGGTGCTCGACCTGCTTGAAAACGAGCAGGTGAAAGAAGCGTTTGCGCAAAAACTTCCGCAAGCGTATGCGATGGCGACGAGTGAAAATCAGGAATTTTTGGTGATGAGCGTACGGGAGATGGGGTACCTTCCGATGTTCGGTACAAAGGCCGAAAAGATAGCGGAGCTGGATGCGGTTTTAAAAAAGATCGGAGGATGAAATGAAAGGTTTTATTTTTGATTTGGATGGTGTGTTGCTGAGTACGGATGAGTTGCATTATTGTGCTTGGAAAAAAATAGCAGATAAACTGGGTATTCCTTTCGACCGCAAAGTCAATGATCGTCTCCGCGGAGTTTCCAGGGAAGAGAGTTTTGAAATTATCCTTGAAAGGTATGACGGAAAGCTAAGTGATGCGGAAAAGGAAGATTTCTGCAGTGAAAAAAACGAGTATTACAAGGAATTGCTGCATACGCTGGACGAAAATACTGTGGATGATTCAGTGCGGGATACGCTGACTTATTTGCGTGAAAAGGGATATCGTCTGGCGGTCGGTTCATCCAGCAAAAATACGAGGACGATTTTGCAGAGGACGAAACTTACGCAATATTTTGATGCTGTTTCGGACGGCAACAACATTACGCATAGCAAGCCGGATCCGGAAGTTTTTTTGAAAGCGGCAGAATATCTGTTTTTACAGCCCGAGCAGTGTCTCGTGGTAGAGGATGCGGAAGCAGGGATCGATGCGGCGGTTACAGGCGGTTTTTGTCCCGTGGGTATCGGGAATGCGGCAATATACGGCCCTACAAAATTCAGAATCTCTCAAATTTGTGAGTTGAAAAAAATAGTTTCGGAATATATCGAGTAAAAGACGAATCAAGATAATGAACAGATTCAAGTTAAATACTTCTGTTTAGGCTTTACAACATAAAGATATTCATAGAGTTGGCAGTT
>OGQM01001771.1_pt1 | contig 14221 bp, 7 predicted proteins | sample 1553191 | NCBI WGS metagenome assembly OGQM01 (sample SAMEA2579954, study PRJEB22360) | human gut metagenome | biome: human gut; feature: human-associated habitat; material: faeces | place: Denmark | collected 2008/2010 | reverse complement strand
CAGGAACTGTCTGCCGGTTGACTCATAATGACGGAATTAAACGACAGTCCCTACTATAGGCAACAGCGCCAAGCGCCATGGAGGCTATTTCCTTACCCTTGTCGCGAAGATCCTCCTCAAGTTGTTCCTTCTGTTTGCTCTCCTCGTCGTGTTGTTGTTGCATGTAGGCAATCTTTTGCTTCATGCGTTCCGTCTCCATCTTTCTCAAATGTTGGCGTATGATTTTTCGCGTATGCCATTTAATATATGCGTACACGAATAGTGATGCCATTGTGATGTAAAGTAAGATCATTGGATAGGTCAGCAACAAGGGCCTGGGATTAGAGAATTGCCAACTTATGGTGTCAAGTTCCCGTCCAAGGGCGTCTACTACGGTGCAGTCTAATTGATAGTGTCCATAGGCGAGGTTGCCAAAGGATGCCTCAGGCTTTCTGGTGGTCTGCGTTGCATCTTCTCCATTACCCTTAAGCTTAAATACGAACTTTATGGGTGCATTGTTGTAGTTGGCATAACCCATGCGTACGAATAGATTTCCATTAACTTCTGGGGTGCCGTCTGTTAGCTTTACGTAGTGTATGCTGTCGGCATCAATGTAATATGCTTCGCGCAAAAAGAGTCTTGGCCGTATCGTTGGCGAGACGGTGCGGAAGGACATGTCCATGCGTCCTACGCCCCCGTTCATACAGAAATAAGTGTATCGACCGTTGACACAGACAGTATTAAGGTTGTCACTGCATTCCAGTCCGAAGAATCGCGCTGGTACATCCAACAGTTTGAGAAAGTGCCCATTAGCATAGCTAAAATATTGATAGCCTTTTGTCGTAGCTAGCCAAAAGTGGTTGTTGTCAACCATTGTTGCTGAGGTAACGTCATCGTTGATAAGACCATCGAGAGCCAGGAATGGCTTGGTTAGATTGTCTGATGTATATAAGTGATGTCCATTTGATAGCACTACCTCACCCCTTATTTTCATCACGTGTATGCCGCCTTCCTCATCGCCTAATCTTGTAATCTTTGTAATGTGCAATATTTTACGGAGGTCTCCACTCAGTTCAATGCGGTAACATCCATGGTTCATGTTGGCTGCCCAGATCACGCCGTGGCTATCAATTTCCATCTGTCTCACGGGAGCCATGAACCCCTCCACTGCATTTTGGAATATCCACCGCCCATTAACATGGCGGTAAACAAGTAGTTGTGTGTAGGTAGACTCTATGAGATAATCGTGCTCGTCATTGATGGTGTATCGCTTGATGGACGTACTGCTACTAGAGATAGCCCTATCGATAGGTGTGCTTTGTGTACCATTGATGATGAGATTGCCGTGGTTATTACCTACGACGATCTGGTTGTTTAGTTGTGAGATGTGCCAGTTCTGTCCCTCCGTTCCGCTGACATTGGTAAATGAGCCGTTGTTGTAAAGCAGTGTATTTTGGTTCGTGGCCAGATACATGGACTGGTGTCCGGGCAGTGGCAGTACGCCATACACCATTCCTATCGGCCCGGAAAGAAGCGTATAGGGCGAGCCGTAATGGATGAGGGCGATGCCAATGTCAAGAGCAGCCCATACGTTGTTGAGATGGTCGCAGAAGAGATTTAGTACGGTATTGTTTTGCAGATGGTTGGCCGTGCTATAATGCCAACGTAGCGTACCGTCCAGGTCCAGGCCATAGATGCCGTCTAGAATAGTACCGACAACGATGGTCTTGCCGTCATGCGTAACAAGACCTCGGTTGATTTGTTGAGTCTTCAGCGCGCTATCGATGGCGGTAGGTAGAGACGTGAGTTGTCCATTATTCCATATGAACAATCCATGTCGTTCGGTCATCATTAGAAGACGTTTGCCGCTTAAGGGACAGATTGTTACGACGTTGTCGTTTCCAAATTGTTCGCGCTTTAGGAAAGGACGATAGCGGCCAGCCTGCAGTTGGCACAGATCGCCATTGATGATCTGCACGAGGATGTGGCCGCCCACATCGAAAAAATAGAGTGGTAGATGGCGTGCATCATAGTGCACGCTTACGTGGCTACCATCATATTCAAACCATGAACAAAACGATTGAAAAATAACGTGTCCGTTGCTTGTCTTTATGATTTTCCAGATCTCGTCATTATGGGATTGGTAACCTCGGATTAGTTTCCAAAGAGAAGTATAGGCATACGATCCCATTGCTGTACGCTCGAAATAGCCGAAGTCCTCGTAAGAGCCTACATAAATGCGGTCACCGTCGGCTAATACCGATCTAACGATGGACCCGTTGGGTAGTCGGGAAAGGGTCCAGTTATAGCCATCATAGGTGAGCATTCCAGTATTGTTGCCAAAGTGCATCACGCCCTTGTCATCTTGTGTAATGCTCCAGTTTTGTAGCCCACCGTTATAATCCAAGGATGAAATGTTGGTGATCACGGGTACGAAATTAATGCCCTCAATTCTCTGCAAGGGATAGAGAAAGGAGAGAATTAGCAGGAATACTGCGTGGCAGAAATATTTAGGTTTATACACGGTTGGGTTGATGTTAGTTAGTCTCGGCTATAGGTCTGCGAGGATAAGTGCAAAATTAAGAATAAATCATTAATTATACAATAATTATTTTTAAAAAAGTAGATAAAAAGGAATGTATAAAGGACTCATGGCTGAAAAAGCGACGTTATGCTCATATATTTATGCATATTTAATCGTTAATGACAAATTGATTAATTAGTACTCGTATATATATATGATTTATAATTATTTATATGATGTTATCGTACTAATATCGTAGTCATCGAATTTTACAAAGTATCTGCTAAGTAGTCAATTATTTGCAAATGTGTCATAGTAAACATAATTTTGCAACGAAAAAACCAACATTAGTCTTTAAAATTAATAATATGAAACGATTACTCTTGACATTGTTTGCGGTAACTGCTTCTCAAGTCATGTGGGCTCAGTCGCATGCTGTGAAAGGTAAGGTAGTGGATGCTTCGGGTGAGCCAGTCATCGGAGCGACCATACAAGTGAAAGGAAGTTCCGTGGCTACCATTACTGACATTGACGGCAATTTTACATTGAGCAATGTACCTCAAGGTGCTACGTTGGACATCAATTGCATTGGCATGAAATCGATGACCGTCACCAATCCTGGTGCTGATATCCAAATTAAAATGCAGGATGACACCAAGATGCTCGATGAGGTGGTGGCCATTGGCTACGGTACGGCCAAGGCCAAGGACCTGACCTCGCCCATCGCCGTGGTGAAGGCCGAGGACATCGCCAACGTGCCAGCCACATCACCGATGACCGCCTTGCAAGGCAAGGTGGCAGGTGTGAACGTGATAAGCACTGGTACCCCAGGAGCAGGCCCTACCGTGCGCATTCGCGGCAATGGCTCGTTCAGCAACTCTAATCCACTGTATGTCGTCGATGGAATGTTTTACGACAACATCAACTTCCTTAATACCAGTGACATTAAGGACATGAGCATCCTGAAGGATGCTTCGGCAGCAGCCATCTATGGCGTGCGAGCCGCAAATGGCGTAGTCATCATTACGACCAAGAAAGGCATGCGTAACCAGAAGGCACAAATTTCCTATGATGGTTACGTGGGCATACAGAAGGCTACCAACGTGCTGAAGATGGCCAACTCAAGCCAGTATGGTCAGATGCTCATGGAGGCCAACTATGACGTTTACAGTCCTTATCTCAAGGCCAGCATTGATCGCTATGGCGGTAGCTATGCTGACAGTGACTTCCATAATTGGACCTACGGAAGCGATACCGATTGGTATGATGAACTACTGCGCACGGCCCTCATTACGAACCATGCCGTCACGGTGAGTGGAGGAGGCGACAAGGTTTCCTATTCAGTAGGTATGAGCTACCTCGCCCAAAACGGTATCATGGATGTGGATAATGACTACTCACGACTCAACTTTCGTGCTGCAGTCGACTTCCAGGCCACTTCATGGTTGAAGATAGGTTATAATGGTGTCTATTCTCATAGTAATCAGACCCTTCCCAACAATGCAGCATGGCAGAGAGCTTTCGATGCACCTGGTATCTATCCCGTATATGATGACAACAACACTGAGGCTACACCTGTCAAGTTCGCTTCACCGTCGTCGGTAGGCTTCACCAACAATTTCTACAATCCCGTGGCCTTGGCCTACTACTATAATAGCAAGAACCGTACGAATCAGTTCCTTAACAACTATTATGCGGACATTACGTTCATTCCTTCGAAGCTCCATTTCAAGACGAGCGTGAGCTATGACCACTCCACCATCGAGGGCTATACTTACCTGCCTAAGTATTACATCAGCTCACAGTTGCACACGGATAATAGTAGTCTGACGAAGGCCATGACCACTTATAATAACTATGTGTGGGACAACACCCTCAACTATGACGATTCTTTCGGCAAGCACAACCTTGGCGTGATGATCGGTTACTCTATGCGACAAGAGAAGTACCACATTCTCAACGGATATGCAAGTAATGTGCCCGATGGTAAGGAGGAGTATTGGTATGTCAACCAGGGTGATGAGTCATCGCGCAAGTCCAGTGAGGATGGTTATACCTACCGTGGATTGAGCTATTTCGGACGCGTCAATTACAACTACGCTAATAAATACTACCTAATGTTGACGTTGCGTGCCGATGGCTCATCGAAATACAACGAGCATTGGGGATATTTCCCATCGATGGGAGCTTCCTGGGTCATCAGTGAGGAGCCCTTCTTTAAGAATCATGTCAAGAACATAGACTATCTCAAGTTGCGTGCTAGTTGGGGCCGACTGGGCAATGACCATGTGGCATCAAGCGATGGCTTCGCCTCCATCACTACCGGCAATGGAGCTTCTGGTGTCTTTGGTGATGCCACCATTCCTGGCTATCAGAATACTACTTATTTTAGTTGGCTCCAGTGGGAATTGGTAGAGGAAACCAACGTGGGTTTCAATCTTGTCATGCTTAACAATAGACTCAACATTGATGCTGATTACTATCATCGTATGACCAAGAATGCCGTGCTTAGCACAAAGTTGCCGTTCCAGAACGAGACGCTGGCCGGTAATAATGGTAAGATTCTAAATCAAGGCGTTGACGTGAGTGCTACTTGGAACGACTTCATTGGGAGTGATTTTAAGTATACTATTGGAGCCAATCTCTCATTTTTATGGAATGAGGTGAAGAGCCTCAATGGTGTCAATATGGTCAATGATGGCAAGACCTATAATATCGTAGGAGAGGAGATGAATTCCTTCTATGGATATAAGGTCATCGGCATTTACCAGAATCAAGAACAGGTGAACAACGATCCTATCGGCAAGGCTAATGGCTGTGAGCCTGGTGACTTTATTTATGAGGATGTGAACCACAATGGTGAGCTTGATGGTGATGATCGTCAGGTGCTTGGCTCTTATCTGCCTAATTTTACCTATGGCTTCAACTTAGGAATAGAATGGAAAAACCTTGACTTCTCGCTGACCACTTATGGACAGGCAGGCGCGCAACTCTACAACCGAAAGCGTGCCTTGCGATACGCGCAGAGCGATCTCAACTTCGATGAGGCACAATATAAGAATCGATGGACTGGTGAAGGCTCCACCAATACTGATCCTTCGGCAAAGGCACTAACCAAGGGATGGAATGTGAGTGACCAGCGTGTGAACTCTTATTTCGTTGAGAACGCCGATTACTTCCGCATACAGAACATTACGCTCGGCTACAGTTTCAAGGATATCCGTATAGGCAGCTATACTCTGCCCAGACTCCGAATGAGCATTACGGCTGATCGTCCATTCACCTTCTTCTCGGCTAATACTTTTACGCCAGAGCTTAGCGACGCTTCTGGATGGGACACCGAGGTGTATCCGCTTTCTGCCACCTACACTTTCGGAGTGCAAATCAACTTCTAGATTTCATACACTATTCGACAATTAATTATTAGCAATTATGAAACTGACAAGATATATCAGCTGCCTTGCATTGGCCGCATTGACCCTTTCATTTACGGCTTGCAGCGACTACCTCGACATAGATCCGGAGAATAAGGTGCCGGAAAGTGATGTCGATTATACCAACCTTGATAATATGTATATGCCTGTAAGTGGTGTTTACGCCAAGGTGCGAACAGGCGGCATGCATTGGATCATTTGGCCTCTCTCCATCGTTAGAGACGGTGACATTTGGTCAGGCAGGCTTGATGACCAGCAGTTGCTTGTAGACTATGGTAATTACAAATACGACAATACATTTTGGGGACTCAACGAAATGTGGAATCAGTATTATGGCATTATCAAGGTGGCAAATTCCGCTTTGGAGAGTCTTGATAGCTATGCGGCTAACATTTCTGATGAGGCTATGCTTAGTCAGTACCGTTCTTATTGTGGTGAGGTGCGTACGTTGCGTGCCTATGCTTACTATCGACTCACCCAGGCTTTCGGCGACGTGACCATTTTAAGCAGTAACAGTCAGATAGACCTTACACGTTCAAAGAAAGCATCCGTGGAGAAATATATGCTCGAGGACTTAGAGTATGCCATGAACAATAGTCCAAGGCTACGTCCCAACGAGATGGAGCATATGGGAGCAGTGACGGCCTATACAGCCGAGATGCTTGCTGCCAAGATTTATCTTAATGAGGGCAACTATGCCAAGGTGGAGCAGTTGACTGACGACATCATTAATAGTGGTAAGTTCAGCCTTTATCCTGACTTTTATGAATTGTTTAAGATTCTTGGAAAGGAGTGTGACGAGTCGCTCTTTGAGTGCCAGTGTACTGATTTTGGACAGAGCTCAGGTGATGTGGTCGATGCCGACAATTGGTTCGTGGTTCAGGGGCCAGGTTCTGTAACGGGCAATGGCGTGACGGCCGGTGGCTGGAACTTCATTCGTTATTATGCTGATTTCGAGCAGTGGGCCGTTGCGCGCGGTGAAACCGTAAGAGCTACTACCACATTTATGGAAGGTAATTCCACTACTCCGAGTGGTGACATGATCAGCGGCTCCAAGGGTGAATACTATAATGGCAAGGCTTACACACCGACCAACGAAATGACAGAAGGCCGCACTAAGTATGGTTCCAATAATAACGTGCGCATCTTTAGATATGCCGATGTGCTGCTGATGAACGCCGAAGCCAAGGTGCGGCAGAATAAAAATGGTGACACTCCGTTCAATCTCGTGCGCGAGCGCGCCAAGATGCCCAAGCTATCTAATGTGACCGTTGACCAAATTCTAGACGAGCGCAGGATGGAGCTGGCAGGAGAATGGGGCGAGCGATATAATGATCTCGTGCGTACCGGACAAGCAGCCTCCGTGCTAGGCAACAAAGGATGGACGGCCGACAAGACTTATTATCCTGTCCCCTTCTCACAGCTTAGTGACATTCCGGCATTGAAGAACGATCCAAAAGATTAGTCAGAACTCGTTTCATAATATGACAAGACTTTTCCTGATCATGATAACCGTCCTAGCTTCCTTTCTTGTGGAAGCTAGGACGGTGCGATCCTCTCGACAGTTGGATGACTCTGTTGTGGTGGTGAAGGGACAAGTGAGCGATTACTTTATCCCAGTCAACCATGAGTATACGGTGTCGGGCCAGGTAACCGATTCCACCGGGCAACCTCTTGAGGGCGCGACGGTGATGTGGCTAGCCAGCCCTGTGCACTGTAATACAAAGGCAGATGGCAATTATATGCTTAAGGCTACCGATGGCGACACTCTGCTCTACACTTATTATCCTGGATTGGGCTTTACGCAGCTTGCTCGTAGGAAAGACCAACGGCATGTCAATATCCGTATGGTACGGCAATTGCCGCGTGTCGTACTGCCCCGTGTCAAGGCTATGGCTACTCGTTGGTATGATCCCGAAGACTGTGCAACGACAACCTACTGCAATCCTCTAAACATCAGTTACAATTATGAGCCCTTCAACGACAATGTGAGGCAAGGCGGGTGTTTCCGTTCCTCGGCAGATCCCATGGCGCTTACATATAAGGGACAGTATCTGCTGTTTTCTACCAATCAGGGAGGCTACCACCATTCTAAGAATCTGAGTGACTGGGATTTTCAGACGGCTACTTTCAAGCGCCATCCTACTGATGATGACCAGTGCGCCCCAGCAGCCTTTGTCAGCAATGATACCTTATATTACACGGGCTCCACTTATGAAGGATTGCCCTTGTGGTTTACCACCCAGCCGGAAACAGGCAGATGGCGGCAAGCCATTGCTCGTAACTCATTGCCTTCGTGGGATCCTTGTCTTTTCCTTGATGATGACGGACGCCTCTACTTGTACTATGGGTCGAGCAACGAATATCCCATTAAAGCTGTCGAGTTGAGCAGACAGACATTTGAGCCTATTGGCAAGATTTACGACGTGGTACTGCTTCATCCAGAAAAGCATGGATGGGAACGTTTTGGCATGAATAATGACGATGAGGTGACGCTCAAGCCATTCATGGAAGGCGCTTGGATGACCAAGCATGACGGCAGGTACTATTTGCAATATGGAGCGCCTGGGACTGAGTTTAAGGTTTATGCTGACGGCGTGTATGTCGGTGACAGTCCATTGGGGCCATTCACTTATCAGAAGCTCAATCCCATGTGCTATAAACCTGGCGGCTTTGTCCAAGGTACGGGTCATGGCGGTACTTTCCAGGATCTTCATGGACAGTACTGGCATGTGGCCACATGTATGCTCTCATTGAAATATAAGTTTGAGCGACGTATAGGTCTCTATCCCACCTATTTCGACAATGATGGCGTGATGTATGCCAATACAGCCTTTGGTGACTATCCGCAACGTAACGCCGACTATCAAGGACGCGATCGCTTTACAGGTTGGATGCTATTGTCGTTGGGCAAGCATTTTACTTGCTCGTCTACCGATACGCTTGACGTAAGTAATCTTGGAGACGAAAACATCCGTACCTATTGGAGCGCAGCTACCGGTGATCCAGGTGAATGGGTAAGCATCGATTTGGGACATAATTGTTCCGTCAGAGCCATACAGTTAAATTTCTACGACCATGGGTCGGTACAGTGCGACCGTGCGAATGACATTTACTATCAGTATCGGATATGGGCGAGCGATGACAACCACCAGTGGACGCTGGTGGTAGATAAAAGTCAGGCGGACCGAGACACGCCACATGATTATGTTGAGTTGAAAGAGGCGCTTGACACGAGATACCTAAAGGTAGAAAATTTACATATGCCGGCCAATGGTAAGTTTTGCTTGTCTGAGATGCGTGTTTTCGGTAAGGCTGACATGCCTGCTCCTAATAAAGTGAGTGGTTTCCGCGCCTTTAGGGATAAGAAAGACCCGCGCAACGTCATGCTGTCCTGGCTTCCTGCTGCTAATGCCTATGGCTATAACATTTACTATGGAGTTGAACCGGGGAAACTCTATCATTGCATTACAGTGAATGGAGCTACCCAATATGATTTTCGGGGGCTTGATAAAGGAACGAATTATTATTTCTCCATTCAGGCCTTGGGAGAGGGTGGCTGCTCTGAAACTACTACAAATATCAAGTTATGAATATATATATTTGTTTTATCTTCTCGTAGTAGCACATTGAGCTCGTACCATCTGAATGACGGTGATAGTTACGCTGATCTTGCTGCTAATAATGATAAGGCTAGATTGGCTACCGTGGGCTTTATGTATTTGATTAAAGGTTTTTGATAACTCTAAAAAGTAAAGATATGAAATACCAACAAATAAGACGACTAGCTTTCTTGCTGATGCTTTTACCCTTGATGGCGCATGCCAAGTCTTCGGGCATACAGCCGATGAGTGATCCCGGTGACTCTGTAACAATGGAAAGGCCGGCATCGTTTGCCAATGATGATGCATTGCTCGATTATATCGAGCGAGTACATCTTAACTATATGTGGGATGGAGCAGAGCCTCTTTCAGGGTTGGCGCGTGAGCGCATTCATCTCGACGGTGACTATCCTGAGCATGATGAGAATGTCGTGACTACGGGAGGCAGTGGCTTTGGCATAGCTGGACTATTAGTGGGTATCGACCGTGGCTTCATTAGTCGGGATAAAGGCGTTGCCCGGATGCAACGTATCGTCGATTTCCTCTCGCATGCCGACCGTTTTCATGGCGTGTGGCCCCATTGGATGTATGGATCAACCGGCAAGGTGAAGCCTTTCGGAGAAAAAGACAATGGGGGCGACCTTGTGGAAACGAGCTTCTTGCTTGAAGGCTTGCTCTGTGCAAGGCAATATTTCCGCAATGGTAATGCGATTGAACGAAAGCTGGCCAATCGTATTGACAGTCTATGGCGCGATGTGGAGTTTGACTGGTATACACGTGGAGGCCAGCATGTACTCTATTGGCATTGGTCGCCTAATTATGGTTGGGAGATGAACTTCCCACTTGAGGGCTATAACGAGTGCATGATCGTCTATGTGCTTGCCGCCGGCTCACCTACTCATAGTGTGCCTGCTGCGTGCTACCATGAAGGATGGGCACGGAACGGGGCCATTAAGAGTTCTGCCAGTCCTTACGGCTATCCTTTGAGAGTGAGGCACAATGGTGCTGAGCAGACTGGCGGACCCTTATTCTGGGCTCATTACTCTTGGATTGGTCTTGACCCACGTGAACTGGTTGACCAGTATGCCAACTATTGGGATGTAGTGCGCAACCATGCAATGAGTAATTATGCTTATTGTGTCGATAATCCTAAGCACTATAAAGGCTATGGGACCGACTGTTGGGGATTGACGGCCAGCTACTCTCCCAATGGATATAGTGCCCATAGCCCGGCTAATGATCTAGGAGTCATTACGCCTACGGCCGCACTTTCTTCCATGCCCTACACCCCTGTACAGTCATTGGCTGCGCTCAAGGGCTTCTATGCTAAGGGTATGAAGATATGGGGGGAATATGGCTTTTATGATGCCTTTGATGAGACTATGGGATGGACGTCGCCCCGCTATCTGGCCATTGATCAGTGTACCATTGCTCCCATGATAGAGAACTATCGTACTGGACTGCTTTGGCGACTATTCATGAGTTGCCCCGAGGTGCAACAAGGATTAAGGAAATTGGGATTCAGTAAATATTAATCTATTTAAAAGTATTCTCCAAATGAGAAAGAAAGAGATAAAACGTATTATGTTTGGCGTGGCGCTTCTTGCCTCGCTCTCAGCCTATGGCCCCGTCGCCATGGCACAAGCTCAAGTTACGAAACAGACGGAAATAAAGGATCAGAAGCAGATGGATCGTTTCATCGACGACCTGATGGCAAGGATGACATTACGGGAGAAAATCGGACAGATGAACCTACCCGTAACTGGTGATATCGTAACAGGACAGGCCAAGAGTAGTGATATTGCTGGAAAGATAACCCGAGGTGAGGTCGGAGGACTTTTCAATCTAAAGGGCGTAGCTAGGATTCGGGAGATGCAAGAGTTGGCTGTCACCAAGAGTCGGTTACATATTCCCCTGCTCTTTGGCATGGATGTAATTCATGGCTATGAGACGGTGTTCCCCATTCCATTGGCACAGTCTTGCTCATGGGACTTGCAAGCCATTATGCAAGGAGCCCGCACGGCTGCTCAGGAGTGCAGTGCCGATGGCATTTGCTGGACCTTCTCACCAATGGTTGATGTCTGTCGTGACCCACGTTGGGGAAGAATGTCAGAGGGCGGAGGTGAAGATCCTTACCTTGGAGCTCGCATTGCTGAGGCAATGGTGAAGGGTTATCAGGGCGATGATCTTTCGAAAAGCAATACCGTCTTGGCCTGCGTCAAGCATTTTGCACTTTATGGTGCAGTAGAAGCCGGACGCGATTACAATACCGTTGATATGAGCCGCTGGCGTATGTTCAACGATTATTTCCCACCTTATGAGGCAGCCGCTAAGGCTGGTGCAGGATCGTTCATGACGTCCTTTAATGTCGTTGACGGCATACCGGCTACAGGCAATCGCTGGTTACTTACAGATGTTCTGCGTAACCGTTGGGGATGGAATGGCTTTGTAGTTACCGATTATACTGCCATCGAGGAAATGCAGGCTCATGGCATGGGTAACCTACAAGAGGTATCGGCCTTGGCCGCCAAGGCAGGTACAGATATGGATATGGTGAGTGATGGATTCATCGGTACCTTGGAGAAGTCCATACAAGAGGGCAAGGTCAGTGTTGAGGATGTTAACCGGGCTTGTCGTGCCATTTTGGAAGCTAAATATAAGCTGGGCTTGTTCGATGATCCTTATCGTTATCTTAAGGTGAAGCATCCAGATAAGATGCTTTACACGGATGCTTATCGCCGTCAGGCACGCGATTTGGCTGCAGAGACCTTTGTGTTGTTGAAGAACGAGGGACATATCCTGCCTTTAGAAAAGAAAGGAAAGATTGCTCTCGTTGGTCCATTGGGTAATACAGCTGCCAATATGCCTGGAACATGGAGCGTAGCCGCTGATTTTGATAAGTACAAATCGTTGTTCCAAGCCATGAAGGATGCCGTGGGCGATAAGGCTACGGTGGTCTATGCGAAAGGCTGTAATGTGATGGAGGACTCGACCATGGAGGCCAATGGCTCAATGTTCGGCCGTGCTATCCGCGACTCACGCTCTGATGAGGCTCTCCTTCGTGAGGCTCTTGACGTGGCTCAGGATGCTGACGTCATCGTAGCCGCCATGGGCGAGACGTCGGAGATGTCCGGTGAGTGTAGCTCGCGTTCAGATCTTCAGCTACCCGATGTACAACGCCGACTCCTAGAGGCGATGGTCAAGACGGGAAAACCTGTCGTAATGCTCAATTTCTCCGGCCGTGCCACAGTCATGGACTGGGAGGCACAGCACCTGCCTGCCATTATGAACGTGTGGTTTGGTGGCTCTGAGGCAGGTGATGCCATCTGTGACGTGCTCTTCGGTGATAAGGCTCCTAGCGGTAGGCTCTCCGTTACCATGCCTAAGAGCGTAGGACAGATACCTTTATACTACAATCATCTGAATACAGGACGGCCGTTGCCAGATGGTAAATGGTTTACAAAATTCAAGAGTAACTATCTTGACATCGATAACGATCCTCTCTATCCTTTTGGTTATGGTCTCGGATATACGACATTCCAATATGGTATGCCTCAAGTAAACAGTCATGAAATGACCATCGATGATAGTGTGAAGATAAGCATCGACGTGACTAATACTGGTGATGTTGATGGTGATGAGGTAGTACAGCTTTATATCCACGATTTAGCCGCAAGCACAGCACGACCAGTCAAGGAGCTGAAGGATTTTCAACGTATCCACCTCGATAAGGGAGAAACTAAGACGGTTACGTTTTTATTGACCGCAGACAAGTTGAAGTTCTACAATGCAGACTTGGATTATGTCTGTGAGCCGGGTGATTTCGACATTATGGTCGGACCTAACAGCCGGGACGTACAGAGCGTCAGAGTCTCTTTGGTAAAATAAGCGATCTTCAGAGCTTGTTGTCACTGATATGATATGTGCTTTCAATTTATTCAATTAAATTGAAAGGTAGGATAAAAGCTTGCAGTGGCCTCTTATAGTTTAGGCTTCCTGATAATTTAGACCTGACTAAATAAAGACTTCCGCTTGTGGCGATCATCGCCCAAGGTGGAAGTTTTTTTGTGACTATGCTGTCAAAGTGTTTGTCCAAATTGGTCATTAGAAAAACATACTTTCTTTTTGTCATATTTTTGCTTTTCCTATAGCAAAAGTCAAGCGATATACAGTATGATTAATTACAAAACGATCGTTTACTTATGATTTTTAGCGGAATTCTCTGATGAGTGATTCGGTTTTATTGCTTCTATGATTAACAAATGACACCTTGATGATTCTTTTAATAACGAACCAACACGAACTCTTCCTTAAAGATTCATTCCTGATAATTTTTAGTACTTTTGCAATCGTTATGGAAATAAAAATAGAGACTACGAAAAAGGATGGTAAGATTCTTGCTTACGATGGTGATGAACTTGTAGGTCAACTGGAATTTTCTTTTGATGACAATATGATGCGGATAGAACATACTTATGCTTTTAAGGAAGGTATAGGGATAGGCGGACTGCTGGTTAGTACTGCTAATGACTATGCGATTAAGAAGGGTTTCAAGGTGTTGCCAGTATGCGCGTTTGCTGAAGTTTGGTATCGACGGCATCCTCAGTTCGCAGATTTATTAGATGAACCTTAATTCCGCAACACATATTGTTAGAAATAAATTTAAAATACTGAGTAATAAT
>OGQM01001770.1_pt1 | contig 14227 bp, 12 predicted proteins | sample 1553191 | NCBI WGS metagenome assembly OGQM01 (sample SAMEA2579954, study PRJEB22360) | human gut metagenome | biome: human gut; feature: human-associated habitat; material: faeces | place: Denmark | collected 2008/2010 | reverse complement strand
GGAAAAGGAACCTTCCTCCCCTTCTTCCCCCCCCCCCCCCAGCCGATACGATTCCGCCTGCATAACCAGCACCTTCGCCACATGGGAAGAGTCCCTGGATGCGGACATGCTGCAAGGTTTCGCGGTCACGGACGATGCGGACAGGCGATGAGGTTCTCGTCTCCATCGCTATCAGTGTAGCCTCGTTGGTCAGGAAACCATGGGCGTTCTTGCCGAAGGTCTTGAAGCCTTCCTGCAGTCGCTTGCTCACGAAAGACGGCATCCAGAAATGCAACGGACTCGAAATCAAGCCTGGAGCATAGCTGCTCTTTGGCAGATCATAACTCAATCGATTGTTCACGAAGTCAGCCATGCGCTGTGCCGGAGCAGTCTGCTTCATGTTGCCCTGCTGCCAGCATTGCTTTTCCACGATTTCCTGGAAGTACATCATCTGGAGTGAAGAGTGAGGAGTGAAGAGTGAAGCATTCTCCTGCGCCTTCATTTCCTGCTGTTCGATGACAGACTGATGTTCCTTCACAAACTGCGCCACATCCTCGGGATGAGTTTCCACCACCATGCCCGAGTTGCTCCAGGCAGTACCGCGGTTGCTCGGACTCATACCGTTCACCACGAGCTGTTCCGGTCCTGTAGCAGCCGGAATCACAAAACCGCCCGGACACATACAGAAGCTATAGACACCTCTGCCATCTACCTGAGTAACAAAGCTATATTCGGCAGCAGGCAGATATTTTCCTCTACCACTCTTATTGTGATACTGAATCTGGTCGATGAGTTGGGAAGGATGTTCCAGACGCACACCCACGGCGATGCCTTTTGCCTCGATATCTATCTTTGCCGAAGCGAGATAACGGTATACATCGCGGGCACTATGGCCCGTTGCCAGGATAACCGGTCCGCGATAAGTTTCCTCAGCACCCGTAGCCAGATTCACGGCTTCTACACCTATCACCCTATCGCCAGCTGCGGCATCAGGTGCCGTCAGCTTACCTTCACTCTCAAGGATCAGACGAATCATCTTGGTCTGGAAATGCACTTCGCCGCCACACTTGATGATGGTGTTGCGCATGTTTTCAATGACGCGTGGCAACTTGTCGGTACCGATATGCGGATGGGCATCTGCCAGGATATTGGTATTGGCACCATGCTGGCAGAATACGTTCAGAATCTTATCTACACTTCCCCTTTTCTTGCTTCGTGTATAGAGTTTGCCGTCACTATAAGCACCGGCTCCACCTTCACCGAAACAGTAGTTGCTCTCACCATCTACCTTCTGAGTCTTGGTAATGTTAGAGAGGTCCTTCTTGCGTTCGCGCACATCCTTGCCTCGCTCCAGCACGATAGGACGGTAACCCAGTTCTATCAGGCGCAGGGAAGCAAAGAGACCGCCAGGTCCCTCACCCACAACGATAACACGAGGTCTGCTGCTCACATCCGGATATTCGGTATGGACATACTGGTCGTCCTGCGGAAATTCGTTGATATAAGCACGCACCTTCAGGTTGACGAAGATGGTGCGCTGACGGGCATCGATGCTTCTCTTCAAAACCCTCACCTGGTTGAGCGTTCTTACATCCAATCCCTTTTCTTTGGCGAGATAACGCTTGATGCCTTCCTCGCTTGCTGCCTGTTCGGGCAGAATTCTTATCTGGTATTCTTGAATCATTTACTTTGAGCTTTGAACTTTATGATTAGTTTTATAAAAGTGACAAGTGACCGATTCCATATTACGGATTTCGCATTACATTCACAATTCACTTTTCACTTTCACTTTTTCATGCTTCCATTGTTGCCAGCACTTCGAGCGTATCCAGCTGATACATGGTGAACTTACCATCTTCCAATGTTGCAAAGGTTGGCGGATTGTCACCCTTCGGGAAGGTGATGCTGCCGGTATTTACGATGGCCTGCCCCTTCTCGTTATGAGAGAGTTCCCAGAGATGGGAGTGGCCATAGATCATAGCCTCGTAAGGACCCTTCGGCATGTTCTCTTTATTGTATACATGTCCATGAGTCAGAAGATAGCGCTTGCCTCCGTCTACCAGCAAGGCATAGGTCTCCATGATAGGGAAATCGAGGAGCATCTGGTCTACTTCCGCATCGCAGTTGCCACGCACAGCGACAATCTTATCTGCCAGCGCATTCAGTCTTTCTACGATACCCTTAGGATCGATTCCTTCCGGAATGCGGTTGCGGGGACCATAATTGATGATATCCCCCATGATGCACATCATGTCACAATGTTCAGCCTCGAAGAAATCGAGGACCTTTTCCAGGGCTGGCAAACAGCCGTGGATATCTGAGAATAAAAGATATTTCATTCGTTCCTTCTTATGTTTGTTATGCTTATGTCTTTTATGCATTGAATTGCAAGCGCAAAATTAAGCAAATAATCCGAAACACCCAAACATTTCAACGTTTTTTATATATATAATAAGGTATAAGGGAGAGGAAGAGCCTATAATTATCTACTGAAATAGCTTTTTTATCTACAATATGCTACTTTTTTGTTAAAATCCTTGGCAGTTTGATATATTATTCGTATTTTTGCCCTCAAGTTCTGCTTCGGCCCCGGTCGTTTCGGGGGAGGCATTACATTACCAACGTAAAATTCAAGAACATATGAAAGTATTAAAATTCGGCGGAACATCGGTTGGTTCCGTAAAAAGCATCCTCAGCTTGAAACGTATCGTTGAAAACGAGGCTAAGAAACAGAGTGTAGTGGTTGTCGTGAGCGCGCTTGGCGGTATCACGGACAAACTCTTGCAAACCTCTCAACTTGCCCTCAAGGGTGATGAACAGTGGAAAGTAGAATTCGAAGCCATGGTTGATCGCCACCACAAGATGATAGATACCATCATCACCGACACTACAGACAGAGAAAACTTATTCAAATCGGTTGATGCCCTCTTCGAGCAGTTGAAGAGCATCTATTTTGGTGTGTACCTCATCCACGACCTCAGCGAGAAAACGCAGGATGCCATCGTGAGTTATGGTGAAAGACTCAGTTCCAAGATTGTTGCCACTTTGATTCGTGGAGCCAAATGGTTCGACTCCCGCAACTTCATCAAGACTGAGCGCAAGAACGGCAAAGGCAAGCATGTACTCGACAGCGAGCTGACCAACAAACTGGTAAAAGAAGCCTTTGCAGAAATTCCACGCATATCTCTCGTTCCGGGTTTTATCAGTCGTGACAAGAACACAGATCGCACCACCAACCTTGGCCGTGGCGGTAGCGACTACACAGCTGCCATCATAGCAGCTGCCCTCGATGCAGAAGTGCTCGAAATCTGGACTGATGTAGACGGTTTCATGACCGCTGACCCACGTGTCATCAAATCAGCTTATACCATCAACGAACTGAGTTACGTTGAGGCGATGGAGCTTTGCAACTTTGGTGCAAAGGTCATCTACCCTCCAACCATCTACCCGGTTTGTGTCAAGAATATTCCTATCAAGGTTAAGAACACCTTCAACCCAGATGCTCTGGGCACCATCATCAAGAACAAGATAGATGGCGACCAGAAGCCTATCAAGGGTATCTCTTCCATCAACGGTACAGCGCTCATCACCGTAACCGGTCTTTCCATGGTCGGTGTGATTGGTGTAAACCGCCGTATCTTCACCGCTCTTGCCAACGAGGGCATCTCTGTGTTCATGGTGTCACAGGCATCATCAGAGAACTCAACCTCTATCGGTGTGCGCGAGCAGGATGTAGAAGAGGCTGTAAAGGTATTGAACAATGAGTTCCACAACGAGATTGCCGATGGTGCCATGTTCCCAATGCACGCAGAGAAGGGCTTGGCTACTATCGCCATCGTGGGTGAAAACATGAAGCATGCTGCCGGTATCGCCGGTAAGCTCTTCGGAACCCTCGGCCGTAGCGGTATTTCCGTCATCGCCTGTGCACAGGGTGCTTCAGAGACCAACATCTCGTTCGTAGTGAAGAGCGATTATCTGAGAAAGTCACTCAACGTACTCCACGACAGTTTCTTCCTTTCAGAATACAAGGTGCTGAACCTCTTCATCTGCGGTGTGGGTACCGTGGGCGGAAAGCTTATCGAGCAGATCAAGAACCAGTATGCCGACCTCATGGAGCGCAGCAAACTGAAGCTCAACGTGGTGGGTATCGCTTCTTCCAAGAACGCCATCTTCAACCGCGATGGTATTGATCTCGAGAACTACAGCGAGGAACTGAAGAAATCAGACCCAAGCACTCCAGAGGTTCTGCGCGATACCATCCTGGCGATGAACATCTTCAACAGCGTGTTTGTAGACTGTACAGCCAGCAAGGATGTGGCCGCTCTCTACCAGAGTCTGCTGGAGCACAACGTAAGCATTATCGCAGCCAACAAGATAGCTGCATCAAGCGAATATGAGAACTACGAGAAACTGAAGAAGACTGCCATCCAGCGTGGTGTAGTATTCCGTTTTGAGACCAACGTAGGTGCTGGTCTTCCTATCATCGGAACCATCAACGATCTCCGCAACTCCGGAGACAAAATCCTTAAGATTGAAGCAGTTCTCTCGGGTACACTCAACTTTATCTTTAACGCCATCTCCAGCGTCGTCCCATTCTCTAAGACCGTGAGACTGGCTAAGGAGAAGGGCTACAGCGAGCCAGATCCACGTATCGACCTGAGCGGTATGGACGTGATTCGCAAGCTGGTGATTCTCTCCCGCGAGGCAGGTTACCGCGTAGAGCAGGAAGATGTAGAGAAGAACCTCTTCGTGCCAGACAAATACTTCAAGGGGTCGCTCGACAACTTCTGGAAGAAACTTCCTGAACTCGATGCCGATTTCGAGGCTAAGCGCAAGGCGCTCGATGTAGAGCACAAACGCTGGCGCTTCGTTGCTACCCTGGATGGCGGCAAGACAAGCGTAGGTTTGCAGGCTGTAGGTCCAGAGCATCCGTTCTACAATCTGGAAGGTTCCAACAACATCGTGCTGCTCACCACCGAGCGCTATAAAGAATACCCTATGATGATTCAGGGCTATGGTGCCGGAGCCAGCGTAACTGCTGCCGGTGTATTCGCCAACATCATGAGTATCGCTAACATTTAACACTTAACATTAAAAGAAGAGATGAAACATATTATCATTCTTGGCGACGGAATGGCTGACCACCCGGTAGAAAGACTGGGTGGAAAGACTCTCCTGCAATACGCCAAACCCTATATGGATATGCTTGCCAAGAAGGGCAAGACAGGAAGACTCGTTACCGTGCCAGATGGATTCCATCCGGGTTCTGAGGTAGCCAACAGCTCTATCATGGGCTATGACCAGAACGAAGTTTACGAAGGACGCGGACCGCTGGAGGCTGCCAGCATCGGCTATGAACTGGAGCCTACCGACCTTGCCCTGCGCTGCAACATCATCAATGTGCAGGACGGCAAGATTATCACCCACAACGGTGGTAACCTGGAAACGGAAGATGCGGATGTGCTCATCAAGTATCTCAACGATACCCTCGGCAAGAAATATCCTGATGTCAAGTTTGTTACCGGCATCCAGTATCGCCATCTTCTGGTGGTGAAGCACGGAAACAAGCATATTGACTGTGCCCCACCTCATGATCATCCCAACGAGGAATGGCATAAGCTGATGGTGAAACCTATCTTGCCGGAGATTGGAGGCGATGAGGGTCACATCAGCCGTCGTGATACAGCCGACCTTCTGAACCAGCTGATTCTCGAGAGTCAGGAACTCCTGGAGAACCATCCTTTCAATGTGGCGCGCAAGGAGCGTGGCGAACGAATGGCCAATCTTATCTGGCCTTGGGGCGGCGGTTACCGTCCGCACATGCTCACCCTCTCCCAGATGTATCCACAGATCAAGAAGGGTTCTGTGATTTCTGCCGTAGACCTGATTCGAGGCATCGGCCATTACGCCGGTCTGCGCAACATCATCGTTGAGGGCGCTACCGGTCTTGCCAATACCAACTACGAGGGCAAGGCAGCTGCAGCTATCCAGGCATTGAAGGACGGCGACGACTTCGTTTATGTTCACGTAGAGGCAAGCGACGAGGCAGGTCATGATGGCGATCTGGAACTGAAGCTGAAGACCATCGAGAACCTCGACCAGCGACTCATCAAGCCTATCTTCGATGAGGTAAGCACCTGGGACGAGCCGGTATGCATCGCAGTTCTCCCCGACCATCCTACTCCGGTAGAGATTCGTACCCACGTCAAGGAGCCTGTTCCTTTCATCATCTATTACCCTGGAATTGAGCCGGATAGCGTAGAGAAGTATGACGAGGTAAGCTGCGTGAGTGGCGGTTACGGCATGCTGCAGCTGCAGGAATTCATGAATGCCTTCATGGCGATCAATTAAAATCAACGGCTTCATGATAGCCCCCAAAGCTAATCATAAAGTTCAATGTTCAAATCTCAAAGTTAAAAGTAAAAAATGAAATATTATTCAACAAATAAGAAAGCACCCATCGCCGACCTTCACAAGGCGGTAGTTAAAGGTCTGGCAGAAGACCGTGGCCTCTATATGCCGGAAATCATCAAGAAGTTGCCACAGGATTTCTTCGACAACATCGAGAAACTCTCCTTCCAGGAGATTGCCTATAAGGTAGCAGATGCCTTCTTTGGCGAGGACGTTGATGCCGAGTCATTGAAGAAGATTGTATACGATACCCTGGCATTCGACTGCCCTGTAGTTGAGGTAGAGCCAAACATCTACTCTCTCGAGCTGTTCCATGGTCCTACCCTCGCCTTCAAGGATGTGGGTGCGCGCTTCATGGCCCGTCTCCTGCAGTACTTCGTACGTCAGGAGGGCAAGGAAGAGGTGAATGTGCTCGTAGCTACATCGGGCGATACCGGTTCGGCTGTTGCCAACGGTTTCCTCGGCGTTGACGGCATCCATGTTTACGTGCTCTATCCTAAGGGCAAGGTGAGCAAGATTCAGGAGAGCCAGTTCACTACCCTCGGCCAGAACATCACAGCCCTCGAGGTAGATGGCGTATTCGACGACTGCCAGGCACTGGTGAAGTCTGCGTTCATGGACGAGGAGCTCAACAAGCACATGAAGCTCACTTCAGCCAACTCTATCAACGTAGCCCGCTTCCTGCCTCAGGCATTCTATTATTTCAATGCCTATGCCCGCATGAAGGAGAAGGGTCTCGCCGACAAGCTGGTTATCTGCGTACCTAGCGGCAACTTCGGCAACATCACAGCCGGACTCTTCGGTCATGAGATGGGATTGCCTATCCACCGCTTCATCGCAGCCAACAACGCCAACGATATCTTCTACGAGTATCTGCAGACAGGCAAGTATAATCCTCAGCCTAGCAAGCAGACCATCGCCAATGCCATGGACGTAGGCGACCCATCAAACTTTGCCCGCATCTACGACCTCTACAAGGGCGATCACGATGCCATCGCTGCCTACATCGGTGGTGCTACATACAAGGACGAGCAGATTGCAGAAACCATGAAGCAGTGCTACAATGAAACCAAATATGTGCTTGACCCTCACGGAGCTTGCGGCTATCGCGCCCTGAAGGAGCAGTTGAAGCCAGGTGAGGTTGGCGTGTTCCTCGAGACCGCTCATCCAGCCAAGTTCAAGGAGAAGGTAGACAGCATCCTTGACAGCGACATTGAGATTCCTGCACGCCTTGCAGAATTCATGAAGGGTGAGAAGAAGAGCATCCAGATGACCAAGGATTTCGCATCATTCAAGAACTACTTGATGAACGAATAAACCATACATACGGAAAAGCCTTTCTCTTTCTCAGGGGGAAGGCTTTTCCCATTAAAATAAACTCAGACTCAGATTTGTCAGGACAGATGGGTCTTGAATTTTATAACAACAGAAAACGGGAAAAATTTATGAAGATTGTTATTCTAGACGGCTATGCCGCAAACCCGGGAGATTTGGATTATCATCTTCTGGAGAAACTGGGCGAGGTGGTAGTTTATCCTCGCACATCAGATGCAGAGAAAGTGGAACGTGCCAAGGATGCCGACATCATCCTTCTGAACAAGGTGCAGATAGATGCAGAAACGCTGGCGCAGCTTCCTAAACTGAAATACATCGGTATACAGGCTACCGGTTTCAACGTGGTAGACATCGAGGCTGCCAGGAAACAGGGCATCATCGTAACCAATATTCCTGCCTACAGCACCGACAGCGTGGCGCAGATGACCTTTGCCCTCATCCTTGCCGTAACCAACCGCGTAGAGCATTATACCCAGGAGAACCGCAACGAGCGCTGGGCTTACAATAAGGATTTCTGTTATTGGGATACCCCACTGATGGAGCTTGCCGGCAAGACCCTGGGTATCATGGGACTGGGCAATATCGGCATGAAGGTTGCCAACATCGCCCGCCAGTTTGGCATGAACATCTGTGCCTGCACCAGCAAGAATTCGAGCGATCTGCCTGAGTGGATCCAGAAGGTGAGCAAGGAGGGTTTGCTTGCCACGAGCGATATTCTCTCGCTCCATTGTCCGCTTTCTGATGACACCTATCATTTCATCAATAAGGAGAGTCTGGAGAAGATGAAGGATACCGCCATCCTGGTTAATACGGGTCGCGGTCCGCTGGTAGATGAGGAGGCCGTAGCTGCTGCCCTTCACGAAGGCAGTCTGGGTGCCTACTGTGCCGACGTAATGGCTCAGGAGCCGCCATCAAAGGAGAATCCGCTCTTCGGCGAGCCTAATGCTTACCTCACCCCTCATATTGCCTGGGCCACCTACGAGGCTCGCGAGCGCTTGAACAAGCAGGTAGCCGCCAACGTAAAGGCATTTCTCGAGGGCAATCCGATTAATGTCGTGAATAAGTAACAGAACTTCCGCAAGTAAAACATAGTATAACAAAGAAAGCGTTTCTGGTTCATCTCTTTGAACTAGAAACGCTTTTTTATATGCAATTAGATGCGCTTTTTCACCAACACATAGATGATGACGGGAGCACCGAACAGCGGGGTGACGGCATTCAGCGGGATGATGCCACCGTCCGACGGAAGGGTGCAGAAGAGATTGCAAAGAAGGGCAATGGCTGCACCCATCAGCATCGTGACGGGCAACAGACGGCGATGATTCTCCGTGCCGATGATGAGGCGGGCGATATGCGGCGTTGCCAGACCGATGAAGGCGATGGGACCACAGAAGGCGGTAACCACAGCCGTAAGAAGACCGGTGATGAGGAGCAGAACGATGCGCAGACGCCTGATGTTAAAACCCAGATTCTCGGCATACTGTTCGCCTAACAGCATGGCGTTCAGCGGTTTTACAAGGAGCAGAGACGCAGCCAGGGCAATGAGGGCCAACGGGATGAAGAACATCATCTGCTGGCTCGAAACATTGCCAAAGCTGCCCATGCCCCAAACCATATACGATTTCACGCCCTCTGCCGTGCTGAAGAAATTGAGCAAAGAGATGGCGCTGCTGGCAAGATAACCCACCATCAGTCCGATGATGAGCAGTACCGTATGGCTGCGCACAATGGCAGAAAAGAAGGTGATGATGCCCATCACCACCATAGCCCCTATAAAGGCAGCGATGAGGATAGCCAGGAAACCGCCGATAGCATAGTTGCCGGCATCGCCCAGAAAACCTACCCCTAAATCATCCAGGGCAATATTGCCGCCAAAGGCAAGCATCACGATGGCTACAGCCAGTCCGGCTCCGCTGCTGATACCGAATACGTCAGGACCCGCCAGAGGATTGCGGAAGGCAGTCTGCAGGAGCAAGCCGCTCGTGGCGAGGGCTGCGCCCGAAAGCAAAGCGGCAATCGCCGCCGGCAGTCGCGATTCCAACAGAATATAGCGGTAGGTTTCGTCAGTCTGAGAGCCCGAAATAATCGCCCCCACGTCCTGCCATGGGATGTTTACACTCCCCCATGCCAGGTTGGCGAAAAACAGTATGATAATGGCGATTGCCCCAAAAACGATGGTTTTCATTCACTAAAACTATTTCTTGTAAAATCTCTGATTAAAGCCCTATTTCTTATAGAATCTCAATTTGCCGAACCGCTCGCCATGAGCCAGGATGATGAACTCTCTGAGCAGCAGTTCGGGATGGAAACTCGTAAGCTCGAAATAAGGTACCGTAGAGGTATCTACCTGATAGATATTACCCCGGCTGAAGGCAGCAAGAGCCTTGTAGCCGTCATATTCCTGAAGCAGTTGAGCCTGCGACAGAGGGGCACCACCGAAATACTTGAACGCCCATACATCCACCTGCTTTCCCTTCGCCAAGATTTGCTCCGGACTCATCGCCAGACTTCCGCTGTGTTCATCGTCCTCGAAGATATAACGGGCGTTGGCATCCTTCAGCAGAATACCGATAGTACTCTGACCTCCAGGCACATACCATACATTTCCCGTCTTTCTTTCGGTCAGGATAGAGAGGCCCTTCGGATACCCGGCTGCCTCAGCTTTCAGCTTCAGATATTCCTTTTCTATCTTCGCAAAGAGCGAATCTGCCTTTGGTTCGCAAGATGCAGCAAGAGCGGTCTTCGGTGCATTCCCGTCTTTTTTAAAGAGCATGCCGTAGAATTTCATCCATTCCGCCCTGCCCAATGGCGAAGACTCCATATAGTCGGCAGCCTCGATGATGGGCACGTGCAGTTTGTCGAGCTTGCCATATCCTCCGCTGTTTTCGAAAGGCGAAAGGAGGATGGCTTCGGGTTTCAGGGCGATGATGCGCTCGATGTCGGGTGCCATGCTCGAACCGCAATCCTCGATAGGATTCTGAGCAGAAGTATTCCCGGAAAGAGCAGCCCTCTTCTTTACATCCGGAATATTGATGTAATCGAGATCGCAGACACCACGGATGGCCTGCTGGCAGCCCATTTCGTACATCAGCTGGCAATGGGGAGCGATGAAAACGGCACTCCTCTCCACCGGCGTGCGCACGGTATCGGTAGTGCATCTCACCCCCGTGCTGTGCCTTCTGGCAAGCATCGCCACCGTCTTATCCCTTCGGAATCAGGATGTAGCGATGCAGCATCGTTCCCGCCTTCCAGGGGTTGGCGATGATAGCCTCAGTATACTGATAATCAATACCTTCTGCTGCATCGGAAGTCTCTTCCACATCGCCATGCTTCACGATGGTGAGCAACTTGGCGTACTTCATCTCCAGGGTATCGCCAGCCTCCGCATCAGCAGCAGCCGTCTTTCCTCCCTGGCATGCCGCCATCAGCAGAGCCGCCGTTGCCCCACACAAAAGAATATACAGTTTCTTCATAATCTTACAAAATATGTGTGCAAAGATACGAAGAAATCTCCATTTTCCGTTTGTTTTCTCGAATATTCTTTGTACTTTTGCCCTCAAATTTAACTAACACTACAATTTAATAAGTCAAAATGAAGAAGATTATCTGGGGCATAGCCCTTTTTTTCAGTACATCGATGGTCGCCGGTGCGCATACCTGCTGTCATAATTCAGCACAGAAATGCGGCTGCAAGAGAGGTTATCCAGACCATCCGCGTCATCGTGATCAAGGTAGATTATAAGGACTAAGAATAATTAAAGAGCATATGAAAGTTTATATAGCCAATCCATTATATGATGTTGTGTTCAAGCGCATCATGGAAGAAGAGCGCATCGCCAAGACGTTCTTGTCTGCGATTTTGCAAAGAGAAGTCGTCAGCATCAAGATATGCCAAGATGGATTCCGCAATATCAAAAGCAATAGCATTTCGATATTTAAGATGGGATTTGTTGCCAGCATAAAGAATAACGAGAACAGCAACGAGCTTACAAACATAAGGCTGTATAAAACTTGGGTTGACACGGACGTCTTGGAACCTCGCCAGCATCTGGCATGGCAGCGCTATATAGAAGAGAAAAACTCGGATGGTATGGAAGATGAATCTCTCCCAACGATTTCGGTTTTTCTCCTAGCCCACCGTATAGGAGATTTCGAAACTCCAGTTGCATGCCCTGCCCCCGGCAACATTATTATCCAACTGCCAATAATCAGCAAGACTCAAAACTCGAGTCAAAAGAAGGTATTAAGCATCTTTGACCAAGCAAGAACTTGCAGGGAAGACAAACACCTCTTGAAAATAGATTATACCCCCTATGATGGAGATACGGATATGGAGTATATGATTAAAATGCTTCTTTCAATGGCATCTGACCCAGATATGCAATACCAGATGAATCTCGAAGATGAGTATATCTCCCTACTTGAAAAGAAGGATACCGAAATCCTGCGACTGGATTATTTGATTGAGCAAAGTAAGCTGAAGGAGAAATAAAAACAGAACTTCCCCAAGTTTGCCCCACACGCCCTGGGCTAGGAGCTTTTGGGCCTTCAGCCCGTTCTTGAACCACATGCAAAAGTTCAGCACCATGATATTAAATGAATTATATCGAAGGGGATGATGTTACTCAAGGTGGTACTCAAGGTATCCCTTACCCCATTTCCTCCACCACTTCTACCACCACTTCGCCCTTACGGGCGATGACCTTCTTGATGCGGTCGAAGAGTTGGAGGAAGCGTTCCTGGCTCCTCAGAACGAACCCGGGCGCATGAGCCTCGCCGATGAGGATGCCACCCTGGCGCAGACGGAACGGACCATTGCCCGGCTGCATCATGGGACAAGAAAGGGCATAAAGTTCTTCCAGACACCCGAACTCATGACTCTTGCGCTCCATGCGGCAAAGCTTGCAGGTTTCGGGGAGAGGAAGAGAGGAAGATGAAGAAGAATCATCCCTTATCGGTTCGAGGAAAAGCATCTGGCGGGCGAAGCATTTGCATTTAGCCACCATGATGTGATATTCACCCGGCTCCAGACAGCCACCCTCGCGCTCCATCGTATCACAAATGTACTGATGACCTACAACGATACCCTGGCGATTAACTACTTCCTGACTAAGGCGACCAACAATGGCGCCATGATCTCTACGAAAACGATTTAAAAACAACTTCATCATAATACGCAACAACTTAAAAACAACAATAGAAAAACATTTGAAATTCACATTCACTTTCACATTTTCTGAACGTAAAACGACTGGTAATAATCAGACAAATCCTTGCAACCTTCCGGCAACTGATGGTACACCAGCTGAGGAAACATTTCCTTCAGTTTCATATAAAGACCGATGCCCGGTTTGTCCTGATCAGGCCACATGTGAAGATTCCTTCCCGCTAAAAGATTGCGACATTCTTCATTACAAAGCGTAGCACTCGGGATGGCTATTGCCTTGTAACCCATAGACATAGCGCTCCAGCAGTCGGTACATCCCTCGGTAATAACCAATGGCTCTTTTTCTGTCACCTGCGGCAAGATCTGCATCCCATATACCATCGGCTTGCTACCTGGTGCAAACTTAAACCGCGGTTTTTCTTCAGTCTTATCTCCCAGATATCTGCTCTGAACCGTCAGCAGATTGCCATGAACGTCATAATAGGGAATCAACAGGGAAGGACCATCAAAAAACTTTCCACCAAAGCGATAGCCAGCAATGGAGAAATCTGTGCTCACCACTCTACACCAATAGATATATTCCGGGCGCAACTTTCTCTGATAGAACAGGAAATCCTTGGCTTTATCTGTCAGTTTCTTACCCATGAGCATACGCATCAGATAATCTACGTCAGGCTTATGCTGAAACTCGCCTCTGAGATTGAGTCTGTCCGTATCACATTCAGATTTTCTATGCTCAGCAACAGCTTTATCCCGATGAAGCACATCCTTACGGTTTCCCGCAGAATGATTACCGACGCTGATATTGAATCTTCTGCACAGCCATTGGCAAGCCTCCGAAAAAGAGAGATTCTCCCGTTTCATCACCAGATCGATATTATCTCCTCCCCACCCGCATGCAAAGCAATGACAAGTGTTGGTGGAAGTCCAGAAATGCAAACTCGGATGGGTATCATTATGACTGATACAAAGGGCATTATGATACCGCAAACCCATTCCCAATTCATCAGCAACCTCCAGGATGCTGATAGCTCTAAGCTTAGAGAGCGTATTTGAATCAATATATTCTGCCATCTTCTAATTGTCCTCAAATCCGCAACCTATAGGGTTTAGTGGGATTTTGCTTGCAAAGCGACAAAATTCATTTTATTGTACATATTTCTTGCACAACAGAAATGTCGCAGACACAAAATCCCCTTACCCCATAAAGCGACTTGAGGTAATACGCTGGTTTAACCAGAAAAGCATGGTCTTTAACCAAAGTCTGTCTTGAACAGGTTGGCATAAGCATTGTTGTCTGAGTAAATGTTCAATACATGCCTACGTGATGTCTTA
>OGQM01001766.1_pt1 | contig 14234 bp, 14 predicted proteins | sample 1553191 | NCBI WGS metagenome assembly OGQM01 (sample SAMEA2579954, study PRJEB22360) | human gut metagenome | biome: human gut; feature: human-associated habitat; material: faeces | place: Denmark | collected 2008/2010 | reverse complement strand
ATGCTTTGCATCCGGCGCCATTCTTTTTTTTGACATATTTGGTGTATAATGTTGATATATAAGGAGTTCGGCATGACAGATTCAAAAGAAATAATAACTTGTCCGGCTTGTGGCAAGGAAATGCAAAAGGTATTTTTAAACAGCGTTCAGTTCAATGTAGATATATGCCTAAACGGTTGTGGGGGCTTGTTTTTAGACAATCGTGAATACAAAAAAGTTACTGAAACGCCTGAAGCTATTCAAGAGATTAATAATGCCGTAAAAGGGCGTGAATTCAGCGCTGTAGACAAATCGTACAAAAGATTTTGTCCTGTATGCAAAATGAAGATGATGAAGAACTCGACAAGCCTTAAAAACCAGATTATTATTGACGAATGCTATGGTTGCGGGAGCAAATTCCTTGATAATGGGGAATTAGAGAAGATTGAAAACGAATATTCCTCAGAGGCAGAGCGTTCACAGGAAATGGCTAATTATTTAAGACAAGCCATGGGTTCAGAATTTGACGAAATGCACGTAAACCAAACATTAAAGTCTAAAAAGCCTAAAAAACAGGGTATTTTAGACAGTATCGTAAAAAAATTCATGTAGACTTAAATTTTACAAATAGCTATAAACAAGTTCAAGCCTCTTTTACAGAGGCTTAAACTTCTGTAAACATAGATTATTACAGTCAAATTCCATTTTGAGCACTGAGAATTAGCGTTCAGAAAGGATTTCATCACCCCTTGTCCGTAAAAATACGTACGTATAATTTCGTACGTAAAAAAACAGACATAATAATTTTCAAAATTTGGTATAATAGTTTTTACAAAGTCAGAAAAGATTTTGTCGATTTAAAAATTTTATTTATTATTTTTTGGATTATTTACAAGAGGTATTTGTTGTCCAGTTCAAAACTTTTTTGTTTGGACAAGTTTTTCCGTCTGTTGTTTTCAAGTAATCCATGTTACCCATTTGAATTACCCAAGCGGTTGAATAATATTCAGTTCCTGATTTGATTGCGGGAACTCCATTAGTTTTAGTTTCTGTTTCATTTGGATAAACTTGATCTTCAATAACTAAAAATTCAAATTTGTCATAACCAAATAAATTTTTACCTTTATTATCACCATCTAAATCAACATTTAATATTGCATTGTATGATTTTCCCGGATATGCAGGTGATGGATCTGATGTACCATAACAGCTAACTGTTGCTCCATCTGCCAATGTTATATCGGAACCATCAATTTTTGAATACTTAAGAAAATCGGTAAGTCGTTCTGCTACCATTTCGCCAGTTTCATAATTATCATTTGTACCAGTCCGCCAACCTTCCATTGGACCGTAAACTGCAGTAGCACGACCTACTGCGTCATTTAGGTTTGAATATATTTTTTGTAGTTTAGCTACTTTTTCTTTGTCAGCAGTTGAAGAGTTCAAGTTTGGAATAGTCAATGCCGCAACCACGCCAATAATACCCATTACAATTAGGGTTTCAGCAAGGGTGAATGCTAAGGCTTTACAAAGGGGTAGAATCCCTCTTTTGTCATCCCGTGCTTGACACGGGATCTTGGCAACATGAGATTCTAAACCAAGTTCAGAATGACATTGTGTTTTATGGTTCGTTTTGGTAAATATTTTTTGTATTGCTTCGCTTATGCTCGCAATGATGGCTTGAGTCTTAAGTCCAAAACTCGCTCTACTACTAGTGTTTACCCCCCCCCGAAGGCTTGAGAGTCTTTATTTATAACCATTTTATCCATATTCATATCCTCTTTTTCTTATTCTGTTTCTTATTATAACATTTTTTGTATGTTTCTTCAAGTGGGGTGGGTGCGGTTTAGAGGTTTAGATGGTTGGCAATATGTCCGTAATGACTTGAAATAAAATATAATGTCATACCGTGCTACGACACGGGATCTTTTTTATACACAATTGCTATTCAAGAGATCCCGCATCAAGTTGACATAAAAGTAAATGTTTTCCCCTAAACCCGTATTTAGGATGACATTTGTGTTAGACTATAGGACTATAAGACAATATGTCGACATTTCTATAAGAGTGACAAGCCTTTTTGCAATATTTCAGAGTGCATTGCGTAACCGATTCTAAAAAATTTCTGCTCCATATCAAAGCAACATGCCGGAATTGTCAAAACTCCCGTTTTTTCAAACAAATCAGAACAAAATTCTTCCGATGTCATATCATAATCAAATTTTACGCAGGCAATTGTTCCTGAATTTGGCTCATGCCAAGAAAAATGAGGATTATTTTTAATAAAATCAGCTAAAATTCCTTTGTTTTCCAATATTATCTTCAAGTTTCTTTTTACAATTTTTTCGTGATTTTCCAGTGCAACACTTGCAACATAATCATCTAAAGCGCTTATGCTTATTGTATTATATTCTCTATTTGAGTTAATTTTTTCAATTATATCCGAATTTGCAACAATCCAACCCAAACGAATTCCCGCAAGAGAATACGTTTTAGACATACTCCCTGTTACAATTGCCTTATCATACAAGTCAATTGCAGATTTTGAGTACTGTTCACCTAAATGGTTCAGCCCCCTATACACCTCATCTACAAAAAGGTACGCATCACAAGATTTTGCAATTTCAATCACCTCAATCAAATCCAAGTTCATGCCTGTCGGATTATTTGGGTTTGTCATGCAGATTAATTTTGTATCGTTTCCAATAACCTCTTTCAACCTTTCGATATCCAAAGTCCAATCATCATCCATAAAAAACAATTCCACGTTTGCGCCATAAGTCTTTGGCAACGTATACATCTGTTGATAACAAGGACAGATACAAACAACCTTGTCGCCTTTATTCACAAGTGTTTGAAGCACCAAATAATTTGCACCGATTCCGCCAAGTGTAACCGTTATATTTTCAATGTTTTGATTATCATAAAGGTTACATATCGCTTGTTTAAGTCTTTTTGTTCCGTAAAGCTGTCCGTAATTTAGTGAGATTTTAGACATTTTTTTTAAATCTTCGCCAGTTATTTCGGTTAATTCGTTCAAAGACAAAGCTATAGGGCAAGTTGCCGACAAGTCATACTTTGTTTTATCTTCTCTTGAATTAATCCATTTTTCTAACTTAAAATCTTCAATAAGCACTATTTTTTACCTGCATTTTGTGCAAATTTGTTATACATCAAATCTCTACGCTTTTGGATATCAGGACTATTGACGTAGTCCTCGTATTTCATTTGGAAATTAATATATCCGTAAGGTGAAATTTCAACAATTCTATCTGCAACAGTTTGAATAAATTGGTAATCTTGCGATGTAAACAAAACTGTTCCTGTGTAATCAATTAGCGCATTATTTAAAGAAGTAATAGCTTCCAAATCTAAATGGTTTGTTGGTTCATCAAAAATAAGAACATTACTTTCCGCAATCATCATTTTTGCAAGCATACAACGAACTTTTTCGCCACCAGAAAGAACATTCACACTCTTTTCTGCATCTTCACCGGAGAACAGCATTCTGCCCAAATACCCCCTTAAGTAGCTGATATGTTGTTCTTGAGAAAATTGTCCTAACCATTTGATTAAATCTATATTTGTATCAAACAAGTGGTTATTTTCTTTTGGAAAATATGAACGAGTCGCTGTCACACCCCAATTAATTTCACCGCTGTCCGGCTCTAATTCACCATTTAGCATTTGGAATAAAGTTGTTATAATCAAAGGATTTTTTGCAATAAATGCAATTTTTTCACCTTGAACAACATCAAGCGAGAAGTTTTTAATCAACAATTCATCATTTACGGATTTATTCAAACCTTGAATATGCAAAACATCTTTTCCCGGAACTTTTGAATATTTAAAATTAATGCTCGGATATTTTCTTGTAGAAGGTTTAATATCTTCAAGAGTAAGTTTTTCAAGCATATTTTTACGAGAAGTTGCTTGTTTTGCTTTTGATGCGTTAGCGCTGAATCTTGCAATAAACTTTCTGAATTCTTCTGCTTTTTCTTCAATTTTCTTATTACGTTCTTCTTTTTGTTTCATAATCAAAGCACTTGCTTGAGTCCAGAATGCGTAGTTACCTGTATATAAAGTAATATTTCTAAAATCAATATCCGCAATGTGTGTACAAACTCTATCTAAGAATTTTCTATCGTGTGAAACAACGATTACAAGGTTTGGAAAATCAATTAAAAAGTCTTCAAGCCAAGTAATTGTCTTTAAATCCAAGTGGTTTGTAGGTTCGTCCATTAACAAGATGTCAGGAGTACCAAACAATGCTTGAGCAAGCAATACACGGACTTTTTCACTACCTGATAAGTCCTTCATTAAATTGTAATGTAATTCTGACGGAATACCCAAATCAGCAAGTAATGAACCAGCATCAGCCTCGGCTTGCCAACCGTCTAACTCTGCAAATTCTGTTTCCAATTCTGCAACTCTAAGACCGTCTTCATCGTTAAAATCAGGTTTTGCGTAAAGTGCATCTTTTTCCTTCATAACGTCATAAAGGTGTTTGTTTCCCATGATTACAGTGTCCATAACCGTAAATTCATCAAATTCAAAGTGGTTTTGTTTTAAAACTGAAATTCTTTGACCTTTTTTGATATGAACCTGTCCTGCAGTCGGTTCCAATTCTCCTGACAGAACCTTCAAGAATGTAGATTTTCCGGCACCGTTAGCACCAATCAAACCATAACAATTTCCTGATGAGAATTTTATATTTACGTTTTCAAAAAGCGGTTCTGAACCAAATTTTACCGTTAAGTTTTCTGTTGTAATCATTATATTTAACCTTTTATTTTTGCAAAAAAAGTCGGAATTTCTTCCGACTTTTTTGTATTTTCTAGTGAACTAAAAATCTTAAATAGATGTATACAGTTGCTGCTGATAACGAAATTAACACCGTTACAAAACCATATAGCAAGAATTGCATAAATGTAATCGGATGTTTTCTTGCAGCTGCGGATTCTGAAACAATAACGTTTGCGGCAGCACCGATGATAGTTAAGTTGCCACCTAAACAAGCACCTAATGATAAGCACCACCATAGAGGATGAGCATATTCAGCACCCATTACAGATTGAATATTTGCAATCATAGGAGCCATTGTAACTGTGTATGGAATATTATCAATAATACCTGACAGAATACCTGAACCCCAAAGTATTACCATTGCAGTAGCGCTTTCTGAGCCGTGAGTAACATTTAACAACCATTTTGCCATTAACGCAATACCACCTGAAGCTTCTAAGCCACCAATAATAATGAATAAACCGATGAAGAAGAAAATTGTATTCCATTCAACATCCTTGATAATATGTTTTGGATTTTCGAATAACAACAAGAAACTTGCACCTGCCATTGCTGACAAACTTGCAGGGATGTGTGTCATATCGTGAGTTACAAAACCTAAGATTACAAGTGCCAAAACTGCAACACTTCTAATCATGCCGGCTTTATCTTTAATTGTTTTACTGTTATCTAAGTTTGCAATTTCTGCCATTTTTTCAGGAGTTGCTTTAAGTTGTTTTCTAAAGAACAAGAACATGACAGCAACAACCAATAACAAGATAATACATACGATACCTGTTAATTCATTTAAGAAATCCATAAATGAAAAACCTGCTGCACTACCGATGATGATGTTTGGAGGATCACCTATCAATGTTGCAGTACCACCGATGTTTGATGCCAAAATTTCTGTAATCAAATATGGTGCAGGATTAATTTCTAATTTTTCTGCAATATAGAAAGTTACAGGCATAATCAAAATTACAGTTGTAACGTTATCTAAAAACGCAGAAACAACTGCTGTAAATAAAGCTAATACAACAAGTACAGACACCGGATGCCCTTTGGTAAATCTCAATAATTCGTTTGCAATCCAGTTAAATACGCCTGTTTCTGTTGAAATATTAACAATAATCATCATTGCTACAAGCAAGAAAATTACGTTAAAATCAATAAAGTTAACAAAATAATGAGGATCTAATGTTCCGTCTGCCAATGTTTTGTTAACACTTACTAAACCTAAAAACATTGATGCTGCGGCACCAATTAATGCAATTGTAACTTTTGGTATTTTTTCTGTCGCAATAAAAATGTATGCAAGAATTAAAATTACCGCAGATACAATAATAGAGTTGTTTCCAACTAAACTACTTAAAAATTCCACTTCTAAATTCCTTTTCTCTTATGTGTTATATCAAAACAATTTTAACACAAACATATAATATTTAAGAGTTTAAAGAATTTAGCAAATTATCTTGTTCTGCTGTTGCTTTTTCCAACATTGAATAAACCATATATGCACCAAGCGCAATGGCTTTAGGATCTAAACTTGTTTGTTGAGCCGCCTCAATAATTGCAGAATTAACCTCAGGATTTTCCTCTTTCATGTAATGAATCATCTGTTTGCGCCAATTGTTTACATCTTGAAAAATTTCCGCAAAAGTTAATGTTGAATGGTCTTCTGTTATAACCGGTATCATCTTTTCAGCAACCCCCTTATTGAAAATTATACAACAAAAGTTTAAAACTTTACATAAATATTTATTTTTTGTATGATTAAAGAAAAGAGGATATTATGGCAGAAAAAGACGATAAAGTTATTGATTTATTTTCAAAAGTGAACAGAACACTTTCACCTGAAGAATTAGAACAAATTAGATTTTTTGAAGGGTTCCATTACGTAAAAATTAACAAAGACGAAAATAATAAAAAGTTTAAACCGGAACTTTTAAAAAAATACGCTGAAAGCTGTCATTATATAGTTAGAGTAATGCGTGAAGTGAATGGAGAAGTTTGGATGTATAACTATGATGTGCGTAATGACGAACTTTTCAAATTTATGGAGAAATTCAACAACAACACTCTTAATGGTACTATTATTGAAATTGACAAATATTTTCCGGAAGGTCTAGCGTAAATTGCAGTTTTTTGAAGAATACCACGAAGAATTAAACAAATGCTCAAAACCCTACCAATATGTTGGTGGTGAAATTTATTCTGCAAACAAAAATTTTGACAGCGCAAAAGTTCGATTTGCAATGTGCTTTCCAGACAAGTACGAAATCGGAGTTAGTAATTTAGGCGCAAGGATTTTATACAATCAAATTAACAAGCAAGAAAACTTTATGGCAGACAGAGCTTATGCTCCGGAGCCGGATTTTCATCCACATCCGCTTTATGCGGTTGAAAGTAAACGTCCGCTGAAAGACTTCGATATTCTTGGCTTTTCACTTCAATATGAATTGTCTTATCCGACTGTTTTAAAAATGCTTGAAATGGGCGGAGTTTCAGTTAGAAACGAAGACAGAACAGACGAAGAACCTATTATTATTGCAGGAGGACCTTGCACTTTTAACCCTCTTCCGATGTCTGATTTTATTGACGTATTTTCAATCGGAGATGGCGAACAACTTACGGTCGAAATCTGCGAATGTATTGAAAGAACAAAAGGTTTACCAAGAAAAAAACGTATTGAAGAATTATGCAAACTTAAGGGTTGTTGGTCAAAATCAATCGGCGGAACCGTTGAGAAAAGAGTCGAACCCCTAACTTATGATACAGCTTTAACAAAGCACCCGATTGCATTTTCAGCTTCAATTCACGACAGAGCAATTGTAGAAATCAGACGGGGGTGCGGTAGAATGTGCCGTTTCTGCCAACCCGGACACGTAACTTTACCTGTAAGAGAAAGACCTGCAGAAGAGATTATAAAACTTACAAAAGAATTAGTTCATAACACAGGTTATGACGAGTATTCACTACTTTCATTATCTTCTAACGACTACTCAAACATAACAGAAGTAATCAAAGAATTAAGTTGCGAATTTAACAAAAAAAAAATCGGCGTATCGCTTCCGAGTCAACGTATTGACCATTTTAGATTAGAGCTTGCAGAACTTACTCAATCTGTAAGAAAATCGACAATGACATTAGCGCCGGAAGCAGGTAGTCAAAGACTTAGAAACGTAATCAAGAAAAACATTTCAGAAGAGCAAATAATCAGTGCGGTTATGCAACTTTATGAAAACGGCTGGAGCAGAATAAAATTCTACTTTATAGTTGGTTTACCTTCTGAAACATACGAAGATTTAGATGAAATGGCTCGTTTGATGGACACGATTAAATATAAAGTTCGAGGTTTGAAACGAGAAAAAAACCTTAAACACGGGCTTGATTTAACTTGTACTCTATCAATCTTTGTGCCGAAACCGTTTACACCATTCCAATTCAGTCCGCAAATGGATTTAGACGAGGTAATGGAACACATTCACTACTTGAAAGAGAAAACAAAGCACATAAAAGGTTTGAAATTAAACTATCACGAGCGCTTTGTATCTCAAATTGAAGCTGTTTTAACTCGTGGTGATGCAAGCCTTTGTGATTATATTGAAAAACTTTATAAAAAAGGCTGTTACCTTGATGCTTGGGGTGAAAATTTCAGCAAAGAAACTTGGGCAGAAACCGCAAAAGAATGCGGTGTTGATATCAAAAATTTAGCAATGAAAGAGTTTCCGAGAGATGTTGAATTGCCTTGGGATTTCATTAATGTCGGAATTAACAAGCAATGGCTTGTAGATGAATATAACAAAGCTTTTGAGCAAACAAATTCTACAGAAATTCAACCGACTTGCGAGCACAAATGTGTTCATTGTGGGGTTTGTCCAAACTTAGGCGTACACAAAGTTTTAGATAAAAAGTTTGTCGCAAAGAATTATGTAAAACCTGAGCAAATTCATTATGATCCGAGAACTGCACCGACAATTACGACTTATAAATACAGATTGAAAGTCACTAAATTAGGTATTTTAAGATATTTTTCACACCTTGATTGGCAAAATACCTTCTTAAAATCAATTTTGCGTTCAGGGCTTAACGTAGCATTTACACAAGGTTTCAACCCTACGCCAAAGGTTTCTATGGGTATTGCATTACCTCTATTTTTAGAAAGTGATGCAGAGCTTGTTGATGTTGATTTGCTAGACAACATTTCTTGCGAAGAATTAAAAGAAACATTAGAAAAAACACTTCCTGATGGTTGCAAAATTGTAAGCATAAGACCTCTTGAAGTTGGAGAAAAAGCCATTGACCACACGGCGCAATGGGCTGAATACCAAGTTTCACTTATCAAAAAAGATGATTGTAATTTAGAAAAGTTTATGTTAAATTGTAATCAAGTTTTATCTTCTGACGAAATTTTATTGACGAAGAAAAACAAAAAAGGTTTACTAAAAACTTCAAATATAAAGCCGTCAATTCAATCTTACAGGTTTGAAAATGACAATTTGTACATCGTATTAAAAGCAGGTCAAGGTAGTGAAATACCGGCAGTTAGAGCAGATGACCTTATGAATTTAATATCAGAGGGTACAGTTTTTGACATTAAACGCCTTAGATTTTTCGACGAAAATTTGATGGAGTTATAAAAAGAAAAGGAATTTTAAATGAAAGACAAAAAGAATTTTGCACAAAAAGAACAAAACTCTGCAAAAAAAATTGTTATCGCTGAGCGTGATAATATCGGCGCATTAATGGATGGCGACAAGGTTTTAGATTTATTCATCAACCGTGGTGAAGTTTTGTTAGGTGATGTTTACTTAGCAACCGTACAAAACATTTTACCAAGTATTGATGCAGCATTCGTTGACGTTGGCGTTGACAAAATGGGTTTCTTACACGCACAAGACATTATGGGTAAAGGTGCTTTAAAAGATAAACTTTCACCTAATCAAAAACTTGTGGTTCAAGTAGTAAAAGAACCTACAGGACATAAAGGTCCAAGAGTTACAACAGAAATCAGCCTTCCGGGTAGATTTTTAGTATTAATGCCTTCTGAACCGGGTATTAACGTAAGCCGTAAGATTGAATCTTCAAAAGAACGTGCAAGATTAAAATCTATCGTTAGCTTGCTAAAACCGGTTGGCGTAGGTGTTATCATCAGAACAGAGGCAGAAGGTCAATCAGAAGCTGATATTCAAGAAGATTTAGAAATTCTGTTAGAAAAATGGAACAACATTGTTACAGCGGCTGAATCTCTAACTCCTCCAAGCTTAATCTATCGTGACCAAGACTTGTTATACAGAGTTATCCGTGAAGCTTGCTCAGAAGACGTAAATGAAATTATTGTTGATACTGCATTTGCTTTGAACAGAGTTCAAACTCTTCTTCAAAACTGGCACATGAACAAAAACATAAACGTTACTTTATACAAGGGTAATGAACCTTTATTGATTGCAACCAACGTTCACAAAGAAATTAAAGCAGCATTGAATATGAAGGTTAACATGCCATCAGGCGGTTACTTATTCATTCAACAAACAGAAGCTCTTACAGTTATTGACGTAAACTCAGGTAAATTCGTAAGCTCTGCAACTCAAGACGAAACAATCTTAAAAACAAATATTGAAGCTGTGCATGAAATCGCTCGTCAATTACGTTTACGTAACATCGGCGGTATGATTATCATTGACTTTATTGATATGACTTCTCGTGTAGACAAATTGGCTATTATGGAAGAATTAGAACTTGCAATTGAAGATGACAAGGCAAAACCACAAGTCGGTCAACTTTCAGACTTAGGACTTGTTGAAATGACTCGTCACAGACAAGGTCAAGCAATTTCGGAAGTGTTCGCTAAAAAATGCCCTCACTGCCACGGTGAAGGTTTCATTGTAGAAGACTTCAAATTTGCATCACCTACAGCAGAAGGTGAATACCGTGCAAAAGCTGCAAAAATGAAACTTCCAATCAGCGGTTTCAAGAAAAACAATAACAAAAAACAAAACAACAATCAACAAGAACAAGTAATGGAACAATCAGCACCATTAGAAACAACTGAAAATCCATCATTAGAGGCAGAAATTGAAACTAAAAAACGTGAAAACAAAAAATCAAACAGCAGAAATAACAAACGTAACTTCAATAAAAAACAGTTAAATGAAAATTCAGAAGTAAAAACAGCACAAACGATGATTACTGCTGAAGATGAAATTAAACCTGTAATTGAAGAGCCAACACCTGTTCAAGAAACTCCGGCAGAAGTTGAAGTACAAGCAGAAACACCTGCAGAAGAAAAACCAAAAAGAACAAGAAGACCTAACAGAGGTGTGGCTAAAACAAAACGTCAAACTCGTTCTAAAAAAACAAGTGAGGAAAAAGTTGAAGAAGAATAATATTAAAAATTTAATATTGTCTATAATTTGCATATTTGTTCTTCAAGGACTTGCTATTTCAGCCCCCGCAACAACTCAAATACCCGTATCCTCTTCATATGATGATATGGTAAGTGTTGCAAGAGAACAAGTTTCTGCATCTCCGGCTTCCGGTGATGTTCAGGTTCAAACAAAATTACAAGAAGAACCTCTTGCTCCACGTGGAGATTTGGCATATTCAAACGCAATGCCGGAAGCTCAAGTAGCAAATACAACAGCGATTCAACCTCAAGTTCAAACAAAAACAAAACCAAGAAAAAGCTTTGCCAGTATGGTTTTCAAGTTTATACTTGCTATGATTTGGGTTGTAATTTCTTCAATTGTAATCTTTATAATTTTGATTTCGTACAAAAAATTAATCTTAAAGGGCAAACCAGTAAGACCAACTTACGAAACTACAGAGCAATCTTTAGACACACCTAAAAATTTTAAAGAGGCAATTAAGTTATTTTTAGACAAAACTAAATGGTAAAATTAAATAATTGGATTAAAAATCCGACAACTATTGAAGTTACCAACAAGATACAAACTATACGCAATGAGTCTTTTATAGACTCATTGTTTTTAAATAGAATTAAAATACCAAGTCCTGCGTTTGTAGAAAGTCCTGAAATTAAAGCACCAAAAGACAATGCAGATTTGATATAAAGCATTACAACCAAAACGGAAATCGCACAATTTGGAATTAAACCAACAAATGATGCCATTATAACCTGCAAATATTTGTTTGCTGTAAACAACGCTGTAATTCCGCCAGATGCCATTGTTAGAGAGTAACCCAAAACACAGTTAATTAACAATATAAATAAAAAGATATTAAAAGTGTGTTTTAGTGGGTGAATTAACAAGTTTTGTACTTGTGATTGAATTTTGTTATGACAACAGCCTGTTTCGTCTATTTCAATTTTTTCGGGAGCTTTTTTTAATTCAGGTTTTATAATCAGGTCAATCAGATGTCCAACAACAATTGCAATACCTACCTTTATTGCAATTACGGGCAAAATCACTGGGAATTTGTCCGGATACATTAACAACACCGGAATTGCCTCATCACTTGTCGCTAAATAAACAGCTATTAAGGTTCCAAGTGTAATGAAACGCTCTACATAAAGCATCGTTGCAATTACGGAAAAACCGCATTGAGGAATTGATGCCAACAATGCGCCTATTATTGCACCATATTTTGCTGAATATCTTGAAAAATGTTCAATTCTTTCTGAAAAATAATTCTCAAAGATCTCAATAAAAACAAATATTACAAATAAAAATGGAATTAAAATAATACTTTCTGCTGTCGGTTCTAAAAAAACTTCCGGCAAATGTAAGCATTTCAAGCCATTTTCAATAAGTTCTACACTAGCTTCATTAAAATTAGTTATACTATTTAAAACTTCAATAAACATTTCATAAAAATTATATCACTAAAACCTATTGCAATATAAAATTTTAACATTTATAATTTAACTATGAAGATTGCAAAATATATGCTTTTGATATTATTATCAATGGTTTGTTTCTCACAAACCGTTTTTGCAGGCGATGTTTCAGGCGATGTTATCTCTAATTTGAATTCAGAAATAACACATGCTCAAACCATTTTTGACACAGAAAAAGAATCGCATACCTTCATTGTTACAAATTCAACAAGCGAATTATCTCAAATAACCCAACGAAAAAAAGTTGATTTTGGCAACTCAAATTTATTTACCGCAAACAACATATCATATATAAAAGAACTAAAAGCATTAACTTTTAGTTCTTCAGCCGGTGAAAAAATCGCTATAAAGCGTCTGTTTTTAAGCGAATATTCACCACACGCCCCTTAATTTTTGCAAACTAAAATAACAACCAATTTCGACAAAGAATCTATCTTTGCCTATTTTTAGTATTACAAAATTAAGGAGAATAAAAATGACAGAACAAAATAATAACAACAATGCTCAACACCACTACAACGAATCTCACGGTACAGGCGTTATTAGCTCTATGCTATTTCTTATAATCATGGGTGTTGCAATGTTTTTCCTTGCAAAATTCATGGGTATGTAATTTTTTCTTAAATCGACGACAAGCGGTTTTTGCCTTGCAAAAACCGCTTTTTTTAATCAAAATTATACAAAAAGGGTTTAAATCTTAATAAAAATATTGTACAATATAAGTATGGTTAAAACTGCATCTAAAAAGCTTGGGTATCACTACTGCTCGGTTGATACTTTCATGCAAATTATTGAAAACAAAACTCTTTGGCTATCTCATTCACGCACGATGAATGACAAGTTGGAATGCGTTTACATTCTGGATATTTTAAAACAGGTTATAAAAGATGTTAATTTTCAAGATGATTCTAAAAAAAGTATATTAGACGAAATCGAAAAATCTTGTAAAAATAACGTTGATTATCCCTACATCATAAGCCTTTCTAAAAACAAAGACTTACTAAGTCAATGGCGCGCCTACGGAGATAACGGAAAAGGCGTTGCAATCGGATTGGACCTTTCTAAAATTCCGCACAAAGACTTGCTTGGTAACGGCAATACAGATTCAAACATTATCATTGACGAGGTTTGCTACAAAACAAAAACAATTTACTCAATCCTAAAAAAAATGTTAGAAACGATTCCATATCTGACTGACAAATACATTGAGCGTAAACCTATCATTGAATATATTTGTCAATTCATAAAAATTCTATCTGCATTTACAAAAAATAGTACTTTTTCAGAAGAAAAAGAGTACAGAATCTGCTATTTTCCATGCTACAGGTACTTATTAAAAAATCTCTACAAGGAAAATGTTGAAATAGAACAACATTTAGACCTAAAATTCAGAACCAAAAACTCTGAAATTATTTCGTATTTTGAATATAATTTCTCCGATGATGTCGTGTCTGAAATCATTTTGGGACCTACAACAAGAGTCAACAAAAATCAATTAACTCTGTTTTTAAGCCAGTATCTTCCTAAAATTAAAATAAAAAATAGAATTATTGATTCAAAAATTCCATTAACTTATTAAAAAAAGAGGCGCAGCCGGAACGGCTGC
>OGQM01001762.1_pt1 | contig 14259 bp, 15 predicted proteins | sample 1553191 | NCBI WGS metagenome assembly OGQM01 (sample SAMEA2579954, study PRJEB22360) | human gut metagenome | biome: human gut; feature: human-associated habitat; material: faeces | place: Denmark | collected 2008/2010 | reverse complement strand
TTCTGCCGTGCCGCCGCAGACGGTGGACTTGCCGGGCGGCGGGACCGGGAAGGGGCCCCGCCGTGCGGCGTGAAGTGCGTGACGTCGTCAAAACATCCGATTTATGTACATTGCGATAGCCGGAAATATCGGCAGCGGCAAAACCACGCTGACCGAGATGCTGACCGAGCGCTACGGCGCCAAGGCCTATTACGAGCAGAGCGACAATCCCTACATCGGGGATTTCTACAACGATATGAATCGTTGGTCGTTCAATCTGCAAATGTATTTTCTGGGCAGCCGCATTCAGCAGACGATGGATATTCTGCGCAGCGGTCCGGTCGATATTTTTCAGGATCGGACGGTGTACGAGGATGCCTATATTTTCGCCGACAACCTGCATTGCATGGGGCTGATGTCGGGTCGGGACTTCGATACTTATATGAGTATCTTCGGGTTGATTACCAACCTGGTGCCCCGGCCGGACCTGTTGATTTACCTCAAGGCCAGCGTGCCGACGCTCATTTCGCAGATCCGCCGCCGGGGTCGCGCCTACGAAATGAACATCGACGAACAGTACCTGCGGCGGCTCAACTACCGTTACGACGACTGGATCGAACATATCTACCGGGGCGAAGTGCTCGTGATCGATAAGGATCGTGAGGATTTCGTTGCGGATGCTGCGGTGATGGAGAAGATCTGCGCTCGTCTCGACCGGAAGCGGGAGGAGCTCGAAAACGCTAAAAAATAGTCCCTATGTTGCCGGAATCTTTCACGCGGCGGGTTATGGCCGAACTGGGACCGGAGGAGGGGCGTGCGCTGTGTGAGGCGCTCGAAGGCCCGGCGCCGACATCCGTCCGCCTGCATCCGCAGCGTCCCTGCCGCTGGAGCGGAGCCGAGGCGATTCCCTGGTCGCCGGCAGGACGTTACCTGACGGAGCGGCCTTCGTTTACGCTCGATCCGGCTTTCCATGCCGGGGCTTATTACGTGCAGGAGGCTTCGTCGCAGTTCCTGGCTCACGTGCTGGCCGGGGAGGAGGTCGCCGGAAAACGGATTCTGGACCTTTGCGCCGCGCCGGGGGGAAAGACGACGCTCTATGCGTCGCTCGCAGGTAGCGACGGGCTGGTAGTGGCGAATGAAGTCAATCGCCAGCGGGCGGCTGTTCTGGCGGATAACGTCCGCAAGTGGGGACTGGGAAACGTGGCGGTGACGGTGAACGAGCCGGCACAGATCGCGGTGCTCGAAGGATGGTTCGACATCGTGGCGGTGGATGCCCCCTGTTCCGGCGAGGGGATGTTCCGCAAGACACCCGAGGCACGGGACGAGTGGAGCGAGAACAATGTGAAGATATGTGCCGTCCGGCAGGCGGAGATTCTGCGCGAAGCGTGGAAGACGCTGCGTCCCGGCGGATTGCTGATATACAGTACCTGCACGTTCAACCGACTGGAAAACGAAGGGTCGCTGGAGGGACTGCTGGCCGAAGCGGGTGAAGAGATCGTCGAATCGACCGCTTTCGATTGCCCGCCGGCGTGGGGTGTGGTTTGCGGTCGGGTCGGTCCTTTCCGGACGTTCCGTTTCTATCCGCACCGGACCCGGGGCGAGGGTTTTTTTGCGGCGGTGCCCCGAAAGGTGTCCGATGGCGGAAGCCGTGTCCGTGTGCCCAAGTCCCGCCGAACGATTTTCGCGCCCGCCGGACGCAGGGAGTGTGCGGAACTGGCCCGTTGGGTCGCCGAACCCGGGCGGATGCGTTTTGCGGCGGTGGCGGATGTCTATTATGCGTATTACGAATCGCAGTACGAGGCGGTGAAAATGCTGGCCGAATCGCTGCGCGTGATCGCCTCGGGCGTTGCGATGGGGCAGATCTTCAAGGAGCGGCTCAAGCCCGATCATGCGCTGGCGATGTTTTGCGGATTGGATCGCGGAGCGGTGCCTGTTGCCGAGTTGTCCGAAGAGGAGGCGCTGCGGTTTCTGCGCAAGCAGGAGGCGGAGGCTGCGGCTTTCGCCGAGGGGATGAATCTGGTGACGCACGGGGGAGCGGCCCTGGGTTTCGCCAAGCGGATTCAGAACCGGGTAAACAATATGTATCCCAACTCGTTGCGGATATTCAACCTGTAATTGTACATGTTATGGCCAAGAAACTATTCTATTCGATGGGCGAGGTGTCGGAGATGTTCGACGTCAATGCTTCGCTGATCCGTTTTTGGGAGACGAAATTCGATATCCTGCGCCCGCAGAAGAACAAGAAGGGCAACCGTCTTTTTTCTCCGGCCGATGTCGAAAACCTGAAATTGATCTATCATCTGGTCAAGGAGCGGGGCATGACCCTCGACGGAGCCGCCCGTTGTCTGAAACAGAATAAAGGAACCATTTCGCGCGATGCGGAGCTGCTCGAACGTCTTCAGCGTGTCCGGGCCCTGCTCGAAGAGGTGCGGGCCGAACTCAAGGAGAGTGCGGAGGACCGGGCGGTTGTCGCGGAAAATGGGGCTGGAGAGGCGGCCGAAGTATCGGCGCTCCCGGTTCGTACCCGGAAGAAGCCTGCCGCGCAGGAGTTGGCGGACGATGCCGGAGGGGATGGAGCGGAGAGTAAAGGACCTGTGCAGGTGATCGAACCAGGTCCCCGGAGCGAAAAGCCGGCGCCGAAACGTTCGGCGGCGCGTCAGCCCCGGCGCAAGAAGGAGAAAGAGGAGGCGGAGAGCAAGGAGTTGTTCGCCTTCTATGAACAGTCGTTGTTTTAGACGGACGTTTTGAAATACGGCAGGCGGGTACATTTTGCCTTCGCCTCCGATTCGGAGGGGGCGGTGACGTTGCGGACCGCTACGGCGATAGGCCCGACCGGGTATGCGAACGAACCCGATACTTCGGTATATCTTTTGGGGCGCGTAGCGCCGCAAGTCCCTTCGAGGTGAGGATTTCGGGGTGGGCAGCATTATGGACGGGAGCACAGGCCGCGAACAAGCGACCGTCGGATATGGTACGTTGAAAATATAATCGCCTTTTCAAATAATGTAGTAGGATTATGAAAATCAGAGATATTGCTGAAGTGATCGAACGATATGCTCCGCTCCGTTTGCAGGAATCGTACGACAATGCCGGTCTTATCGTGGGACGGCCCGAGGACGAAGTGCATCAGGCGCTGCTGGCTGTCGATGTGACCGAAGAGGTGTTGGACGAGGCGGAGCAGACGGGGTGCGATCTGATAGTCACGCACCATCCGATCGTTTTCCATGCCCTCAAGCGGTTCAATTCGGCTACTTATGTGGAGCGGTGCGTCGAGCGGGCGATCCGTCGGGGAATAGCGCTCTACGCCTGTCATACCAACCTGGACAGTGCGCCGGGCGGCATGAGTTGGCGGTTGGCGGAGATGCTCGGCGTGGAAGAGTTACGGGTGCTGCAACCGACCGATCCTGCGGACGGGCGGGTCGGCTTCGGGGTGGTGGGCGAACTGCCGCAGTCTATGTCGGTGCGGGATTTTATGCGGCGTATTCAGGAGCGCCTGCCGGTGCAGGTAATCCGCCATTCCGAGCTGGTCAAGGAGCAGGTACGGCGGGTGGCCGTATGTACCGGAGCGGGAGCCTCGCTGCTCGGCGAAGCGCGTCGTGCGCAGGCCGATGTGTATGTCACTTCGGACCTCAAATACAACGATTTTATGACTCCCGACGGGGCGTTCGTGGTGGCCGATATCGGCCATTTCGAGAGCGAATATTGCGCAATCGACATTTTGTTTGATATTTTATCGAAAAATTTATTTACCTTTGCGGTTCGCAAGAGTGTAAATTCACGTAATCCGATCGGTTACATAGTTCCGTCTAAACAATAAAAACACGATATGGCAACACAGAAAAAGACAGCTGAAGTTGATTATTCGATGCAGGAGAAAATCCTGGCCCTCTACGATCTCCAGAAGATCGACAGCCAGATCGATTCGATCAACAAGGTGAAGGGTGAGCTGCCGCTCGAGGTGCAGGATCTCGACGACGAATTGGCCGGTTTGAAGGCGCGTGTCGAGAATATCAATGCTGAAATCGAGGAGCTCAATGCTCTCTCCAAGCAGCGTAAGCGCGAGGTGGATCAGGCCAAGATACTCATCGGCAATTACAAGGAGCAGCAGAACAACGTCCGGAACAACCGCGAGTTCGATGCGATTAGTAAGGAGATCGAGTATCAGGAGTTGGAAATCGAGCTGGCCGAAAAGCGTCTGAAAGAGTATGCTGCCGGAATCAAGGTCAAAAAGGCGCAGGTCGAGGAGACCGAGGCCCTGATGACGGAGCGCCGAAAGGACCTCGAAGCCAAGCAGACCGAATTGCAGAGCATCGAAGCGGAAACGGCCTCGCAGGTGGCGGAATTTACGGCTCAGGCGGCCAAAGCGCAGGCCAAGATCGACAAGCGGTTGCTGGAGGCTTACCAGCGGATCCGCCATAACGTGCGCAACGGACTTGCCGTGGTGACGGTGCGGCGCGATGCGTGCGGCGGCTGTTTCAACCGCATTCCGCCCCAGCGCCAGATGGAGATCCGTCAGGGCAAGAAGATCATCATTTGCGAATACTGCGGTCGTATTCTGGTGGCCGATCCCGAAGAGCAGCAATAGCAAGCGTTTGGGGTTGAACGATTTGTAGCCCGACCTTCCCACGGAAGGTCGGGCTGTATTCGTTGAGTCGAAACGGGGACAGCCTCTTTTCCGAATGAGGATTTCGAAACCCCGATTGCTTTTTTTCGATACGATCGTTGCGTTCGGATGAAACTTTTGCCGCGAAATCGTTGTTTTTTCCAAATAATAATTAACTTTGCGATGATGTAACTTTTTGAAATACCCGATAGATGAAGATAGCTCTGGCTCAATTGAATTATACGGTCGGCGACGTCGCAGGAAATACAAACAAGATCATCGAATCCGTACGTCGTGCGAAAGCCGAAGGCGCAGACCTCGTCGTTTTTGCCGAGCAGGCGATCAGCGGTGCTCCTTCGTTCGATTTGCTGCGGAAAAATCCTTTTTTGGAACAGTGCGAAGATGCGTTGATGCGGATTGCCGCCGAATGCGATACGGTGGATGCGATTGTGGGGCTTCCGATTCTCACCAAAGAGGGGACGATCAGTGCCGCAGCGTTGATTCAACAAGGAAGAGTCGTCCGCTATGTGGGAAAACAGAATATTACCGTGCGCCGCGAATTGGGGTTTCTGACCCCTTCGAAAGGTTGCGAATACGTTACGATACGGGGTTGCCGCTGTGCGCTGGTCGTAGGCGACGATCTTTTTCATACCCCGGATTTCGACAAGTCGGTCGAAACCGTCATCAACATCCATGCCCGCCGCTACCGCAAGGGCGACTTGAGCCGTCGGTACGACGTAATCCGGAATATCGCCTACGTCAAAGGAAAGAATGTGGTGATGGTCAATCAGGTCGGCGGTGCTACGGAGCTGGTTTACGACGGGATGTCGGGCGTGATGGACAACCGGGGCAAGCTGGTGCGGCTGCTGAAAAGTTTCGAAGAGGACTTTCAGGTGTTCGACACCGAAAATCCCTCTTGCAGCGTCGAGTCCGTCCCTGTGTCGGTGAACGACCGTACCCGCTTCATTTACGAGGCGGCTTGTTGCGGTCTGCGGGATTTCTTCGTTAAAAACGGGTATAAAAAGGCCTGTGTCGGCGTTTCGGGCGGTATCGACTCCGCCGTGGTCGCCTGTCTGGCGGTTGCAGCGCTGGGGGCGGAGAACGTGCGGGGATTGATGATGCCCTCGCAGTTTTCGTCGGAAGGATCGGTCGAGGATGCTAAGCAACTGGCCGAAAACCTCGGTATCGAGTTCCATGTCGTGCCGATCACGGAGGCTTACCGCAGTATCGTCGATACGTTGATCCCGGTGATCGGCGGTACGGATTTCGATGCGACGGAGGAGAATATCCAGTCCCGCATCCGCACGTTGATGCTTATGGCCCTGCAGAACAAGAACGGCTATGTCCTGCTCAACTGTTCCAACAAGAGCGAGAATGCGCTCGGTATCTGTACGCTCTACGGCGATACCGGCGGCGCTTTCAGCGTGACGGGCGATCTGTATAAGACCGAGATGTACGACTTGGCCCGCTATATCAACCGGAAATTCGGTGCACCCATTCCTGAAAACATCCTGACCAAAGAGCCTTCTTCGGAGCTTCGGCCCAACCAGAAGGACAGCGACATGCTGCCCTCTTACGAGGTGGTGGATGCCATCCTGTACCGTCTGATCGAAGATGGGCAGTCGCGTGAAGAGATCATCAATGCCGGATTTGACAGCGACGAGGTACAGAAAATCTATGCGATGGTCATGCGCAACGAAAAGAAGCGTTTTCAGTATCCGCCGGTGCTTCGACTCTCGTCCTCCTCGTTCGGGCATGAGTACCGTATGCCATTGACCCATAAATATGTAAAGTGACCCGATGGACCGTATCGAACATAGCGGGGTGGTGAAGCGCGTCGATGCGGAGAGGGTTTGTGTGGAAATTACGGCTCATGGCGCCTGCGGGAGCTGCAAGGCCCGCGAAGCCTGCGGTTTGGGTGAGACCGGGCAGAAAATCGTGGAGATACGTACTCCGGCTGCGGCGACGTATCGTCCCGGCGACAGGGTGACGGTCGCTATAACCCGACGAACGGGAGCGGTCGCGGTTTTGTTGGCTTATGTCGTGCCTTTCGTCGTCCTGATCGGCGTGGTGGCAGTCTGCTATCTGCTCGGCGCGGGCGATGGGGCGGCGGTACTTGCAGGATTGGGATCTGTCGTCCTGTACTATGGGATTCTCTGGCTTCTGCGCCGGAAGATCGATAATGCGATTCATTTCACAATATCCGAATAATATGGAGGTATTACTTTACACAGTGCTTACACTTTGCGTGTTGGGAATCCTTGCCGCGCTGATCCTCTATTTCGTGGCACAAAAGTTCAAGGTCGAGGAAGATCCCCGGATCGACGAGGTTGAAAAGATGCTGCCCGGTGCGAACTGCGGCGGCTGCGGATTCGCCGGATGTCGCGGTTTGGCCGATGCGCTGGTGAAGCGGGCCGATATCTCTTCGCTTTTCTGCCCGGTGGGCGGGGCCGAAGTGATGAAGACCGTCGCTGCCTACCTGGGCAAGGCTGCTCCGGAGAAGGAGCCCCAGGTGGCTACCGTCCGCTGCGGCGGCAGTTGCGAGAAACGTCCCCGGATCAATGCGTACGACGGTGTTACGTCCTGCGCGGTGGCTGCTTCGCTTTATGGTGGAGAAACGGGGTGTACGTACGGCTGCCTGGGATACGGGGATTGTGTGACGGTTTGTAATTTCGATGCCATAGCGATAAATCCCGAAACGAGGCTTCCAGAGGTCGATTTCGACAAATGTACGGCCTGCGGCGCGTGTGTCAAGGCATGTCCCAAGTCGATTATCGAGTTGCGTAAGAAGTGGCCCAAGCAGCGGGCGGTTTACGTCGCGTGCGTATCGAAAGACAAAGGGGCGGTGGTGATGAAAGCCTGCAAAGCGGGGTGTATCGGCTGCGGAAAATGCGAGAAAGTGTGTCCGTTCGGAGCCATTACGATCCAGAACAACCTGGCTTTCATCGACTCCTGGAAATGCAAGCTCTGCCGCAAGTGCGTGAACGAATGCCCCACCGGGGCCATCCGCTTGGTCGGCATGGAGCCGCTGCCCAAGGAGCCTAAAGCCGCTCCTGCATCGAAGCAAGCGTCGGCAGCGGGAGAGAAGCCGGCTTCGGAGGAGAAGAAGACTGAAAAAACCGAATCCTGATCCGAACGATAAAACCGAAAACAAACGCTATGAAGACATTTCCGAGAGGCGGAGTACATCCGTCGGATAACAAGTTGAGTCGGGCGGAGGCCGTCGAAGTGCTGGCGTTGCCCGAGGTGGTGAATGTTCCTTTGTCGCAGCATATCGGTGCGCCGGCGGTGGCGAAGGTGGCCAAGGGCGACAAGGTGAAGGTGGGAGAGTTGATCGCCGAAGCCGCCGGTTTCGTGTCGGCCAATATCCATGCGCCCGTGTCGGGCACCGTGACGGGGGTGGATATGCTGCCCAACGGGCAGGGAATCCGCCAGATGATGATTACGATTCGTCGCGAGGGGGATGAATGGGCCGAAGGGATCGACACTTCGAAGGAGCTCGTGCGCGAATGTACGCTTTCGGCGCCGGAGATTCTTGCCAGGATCAAGGAGGCAGGTATCGTCGGTATGGGCGGTGCGGCGTTCCCCACGCAGGTCAAACTGACGGTGCCTGCCGGGAAAAAGGTCGAGTACTTGATTATCAACGGTGTCGAGTGCGAACCTTACCTGACGTCCGACCATCGGGTGATGCTCGAACGGAGTGAAGAGCTGCTCGTGGGCGTCACGATCCTGATGCGGGCGCTCGGCGTGAGCGGCGCTTCGGTCGGAATCGAGAACAACAAACCGGATGCGATCACCCGATTGAGTCGGCTGGCTTCGTCGTACCCCGGAATCCGGGTCGTTCCGCTTCGGGTCCGTTATCCGCAGGGGGGCGAAAAACAGTTGATAGCGGCCGTTACGGGTCGGGAGGTTCCGCCGCCGCCGGGATTACCGATCGACGTGGGTGCCGTCGTCTGCAATGTTTCGACGACGGTGGCCGTGTACGATGCGGTGCAGAAGAACAAACCTCTGATCGAGCGGGTGGTGACTGTTACGGGTCGCCAGGTGGAGGCTCCGAAAAATCTGCTCGTCCGTTTCGGAACGCCGGTGGCTGTCTTGTTGGAGGCTGCGGGAGGCGTGCCGGCCGGGGATGTGAAAGTGCTCAACGGCGGGCCGATGATGGGACGGGCGATGAGCAACCTCGCCTCACCGGTGGTCAAAGGCTGTTCGGGTATTACGGTGCTCGGGGGTGCGGCAGCCCTGCGTGGTCGGGAGAGCTCCTGTATCAAATGCGCCAAATGCGTGTCGGCTTGCCCGATGGGATTGGAGCCTTATCTGATGGCCAAACTCTCGCGCCGCAAGTTGTGGGAGCGGCTCGAGGCGGAGTGGGTGACCAACTGCATCGAGTGCGGCTGCTGTCAGTTTACCTGTCCGGCGGATATTCCGCTGCTGGACTTTATCCGAATGGGAAAACAGGAGGTCGGGGCGTTGATCCGTGCCCGCGCCGCTGCCCATGCAACCAAGAAATAAGAAAAAAGAGATAGCGTATGGCAAATAAATTGATCGTAGCACCCGCTCCGCACGTGCATGGTTCGGAATCGACGCAAAAGATCATGCGGGACGTTCTGCTGGCGCTGACGCCCGCGCTGGTGTTTTCGGTGGTGGCGTTCGGCTGGAGTGCCCTGGCGGTGACCTGTATTTCGGTGGCCAGTTGCGTGCTGTTCGAATACCTGATTCAGAAATTTCTGCTCAAGGGGCCTTGTACGGTGAGCGACCTGTCGGCCGTGGTAACCGGCGTCCTGCTGGCTTTCAACCTGCCGGCATCGTTGCCCTGGTGGATCGTCGTGATCGGCGCTTTCGTGTCGATCGCCATTGCCAAGATGACTTTCGGGGGGCTGGGCAAGAATCCGTTCAATCCGGCGTTGGTGGGCCGTGTGTTCCTGTTGTTCGCCTACCCGGTGCAGATGACGACTTTTCCCCGTCCGGTCGGACAGTTGGTCGACGCTTTTTCGGGAGCGACGCCGCTGGCAGCCGTCAAAGCGGAGCTGGTGTCGCATACGTCGGTCAATTATCAGGATGTCCTTTTCGGTTCGATCCCCGGTTCGCTGGGTGAGGTTTCGGCCCTGCTGTTGCTGGTGGGAGCCGTCTATCTGCTGTGGAGAAAAGTCATTACGTGGCATATTCCGGTGGCGGTCCTGGGAACGATGGCCGTGTTCGTCTTTCTGGTCGGCCTCGGACAGGGTATGCACGGTGAAGCACTGTGGGAGTTCCCGCTGTTCCATCTGCTTGCAGGCGGAGCCATTCTGGGTGCCGTTTACATGGCTACCGACTATTCGACTTCGCCGATGACGCATACCGGTATGCTGATTTACGGAGTCGGCATCGGCATCATCACGGTGCTGATCCGTTTGTGGGGCGCCTATCCCGAGGGTATGTCGTTCGCGATCCTGATCATGAATTCGGTCGTGCCCCTGATCAACAAATATGTCAAACCCCGGCGTTTCGGGTTAAAATAGGAGGAGCGGAGGATGAAGAGTACACTATTCAATATGGTTATGGTGCTGTTCGTGATCACACTGCTCGCTTCCGCAGGCGTGGGAGCGGTCCATATGATTACCGAGGAGCCGATTGCCGAGGCACGGGTCAAGGCGACCCGCGAGGCGCTCAAACAGGTGCTGCCCGAGTTCGACGAAACGGAAGTGTTGCGCGATACGATCGAGAACTTGCCGGTGACGGTGCATACCGCTTTGCAAGGCGACCGCGTGGTGGGTTATGCCGTAGAATCGATGACTAAAAACGGGTTCAGCGGGGTGATCCGGCTGATGGTCGGCTTTGCCCCCGATGGTCAGATTCTCAATATCCGGGTGCTCGAACAGGCGGAAACTCCGGGGCTGGGTACCAAGATGGTCGATGCGGGCAATCCGCTGGAAAAGAGTTTTGTCGGCCGGAATCCGGCGCAAATGAAACTGGGCGTGAAGAAGGACGGCGGCGACGTGGATGCCCTGACGGCGGCGACGATTTCGTCGCGGGCTTATGTCGATGCCGTGAGTCGGGCTTATAAGGCCTATTGCGAAAAGGCAGGCGTCGAAGCTGCCGTGAACACCGTTTCGGGTGCTTCGAATACTCAAAATGCAGGTGCGGACGGTACTTCGGGGGCTTCGGCTACCCGGGATGCGGGAGCGGATGGTGCGTCCGGTGCTTCGAACAATCAAGAAACGGGAGCGGAAGCCGCGACGGGCGCGACGGCTGCTCGGCCGAATGCAGAGGCTGGGACGCGAGCTGCGGGTGAAGAGCGGTACCGAGAGCGGGGATTGGAGCGTGAAGGCCGTTCCAACCGCCTCCAGCGAGGAAGTCAGACCGTGAACAATGCACAGGAAGGAGGTCAAAATGAATAATTTGAAAGTACTTACGAGCGGCATTATCAAGAATAATCCGACGTTCGTTCTGGTACTCGGCATGTGTCCCACGCTGGGTACGACGACTTCGGCGGAGAACGGTTTCGGTATGGGCGTGGCGACGATGGCCGTGCTGATTCTGTCGAACCTGGTCATCTCACTGATTAAGAACCTGATTCCGGACAAGGTGCGCATCCCGGCTTTTATCGTGGTGATCGCATCGTTCGTGACCATTATCTCTATGCTGATGCAGGCGTATGTCCCGGCGTTGTATGCCAGTCTGGGCGTATTCATTCCGCTGATCGTGGTGAACTGCATCATCCTGGGACGTGCGGAGGCATTCGCCTCGAAGAACGGACCGGTGGCTTCGATCTTCGACGGTATCGGGATCGGTCTGGGCTTCACGCTGTCCCTGACGTTGGTGGGGGCTGTCCGCGAAGTGTTGGGCAGCGGGGCCATCTTCGGTTATTCGTTCGGTGTTACGGACTACATGCCGTTGGTGTTCGTGCTGGCTCCGGGTGCTTTTATCGTACTGGGGTATCTGATGGCATTGTTTAATAAATTTCTCAAGAAATAGGTATGGAGCTCTCTTATTTTGCCATTATCGTCGGCGCGATCTTCGTCAATAACGTCGTGCTGGCTCAATTCCTCGGCATCTGCCCGTTCCTGGGCGTGTCGTCGAAAGTCGAAACTTCGCTCGGTATGGGAGCTGCCGTGACCTTCGTCATGGCCCTTACTTCGGTGGTTGCATGGTCTATTCAGACTTACGTATTGGTGCCGCTGGGGATCGAATACATGCAGACGATCGTCTTTATTCTGGTGATCGCGGCTCTGGTGCAGATGGTGGAAATCATGTTGAAGAAGGTGTCTCCGTCGCTCTATCAGGCGCTTGGAATTTTCCTGCCGCTCATTACGACGAACTGTGCCGTGCTGGGCGTGGCGATTCTGATGATCTCCAAGGAGTTCAACCTGTTGCAGAGCATCGTTTATTCCGTGGCGACGGCCATCGGCTTCGCATTGGCGCTGGTGCTGTTCGCCGGTATTCGCGAGCGGCTCGAACTGGAGGATGTCCCCAAGGCCGTGCAGGGGGTTCCCGTGGCGCTGATTACGGCCGGTATTTTGGCAATGGCCTTCATGGGTTTCTCCGGGCTGGTATAACGGTTATTGGTACGAAAAGGGATTTATGAAAGAGCTATTATTTCTATTTAAGGGATTTGCCCCGTTGATTATCAGGCTATTTTATCGGAGGGGGACTTCTATCGTTCTTGTCAAATCCGTCCGTCTAAACTGAAATGATATTTGTGGCAGGTTAATTTGCTGCTATATGGGGCATACATTGGATTTGATGTCCGGATTAAATCCAAAATTACTTTTCCTCACGATTTATTTGGAGTTTTTATTTCGGAGAGGGCGGTTATCGGTGAAAATTGCGTGATTTTTCAACAGGTGACGATCGGATCGAATACATTGCCGGATAGTCAGAGACCGGGAGCCCCCGTCATCGGAGATAATGTATATATCGGAGCCGGTGTGAAGATAATCGGAGGGGTAAAGGTTGGGAATAATGTCCGCATTGGCGCCAATGCCGTAATTTTTACGGATGTGCCGGACAACTGTGTGGCTGTCGTTAATGGAGTGCGCACAATCCATAAGTCGGAACCATTGGACAACCGGTTTATGCCGATTTCGAAGTTAAAGGAATCGGAATAGTGCTTCGGAGGATATATTTTACTTCCATTTAGCATCTTGCTGAATGGGGATGGGTAAAATAAAGGCTTTAAAAATCAGGAGTATAGGTTTTTTTGCTCCTGATTTTTTGCATGTTGCGTTTCTCGGCTTTTCAGCCAAAAAAAGGTTGAGGCATATAATCGGGGAATTCAAATGTACCGTTTTCCCAATTCAGATGTACAAAAAAGTGTAATTTTCGAAGGTATCAAAAAGCGTTTGAAGATCGTTTAACTACCGTTTAATCGGGGATGAATTAAAACGCCTTCAAACGCCTGATTTTTAGCCAAATTATTTACTGAATATTTTTGTACTTCGAATAATTATTCTTATATTTGTATTGTAGAATGTCTGTCTTTTAAGCAGTCGGCATTTCGCTTTTTGTGATGTTCTTGAACATCATAATGTCGGTATATTTTGCCTGCTTGTTGATGGTAACGTTTATTTCGCGCCGTTGTGCACCGGCGAAGGGATTGGTGTCGAATTGTGTTCGCGTAAACCAGTCTATGAGTTCGATGATCTGCGACTTGTTCGAGGTAAAATAGATGTACGCATGTCCTTCGAGCACTTTCAGCACGTCGAGATAGTCGGCCAGTTTCCAGTAGCATTTGTAGGTTTTTGTGTCGGTCGATAAATACGGCGGATCGACGAGAAACACGACATTCTCCGTGTCTTTGTATTGCGCGAATAGCTCTCGGTAATCGGCCTTTACGATTTCAACTCCGTCGAGATACCCGTCTGCGACATAGTCGGTCTGCTTGATGGAGTTGTATAGATTTTCCTTTCCCAGTTCATCGAACGAGCGCACATAGCGGCTCGAAAACAGCAATGATGCCGAAAGCGTGATGTAATCGACGAACCCGGTTTCTTCTTCTTTACGAATCTCTTCGAGAATACATACCCGCTGTTCTTGGGGTATTTGTTCCCCTTTTGAAATTTCCCCCCCCCACCAAATTTCGGATTCTGGCGAGCAATGCATTGGTTCTTGGGATGTTTTCCAGCCGCAGATGGAAGTCGTCGAAGTCGTTATAGATGAGTCGAGCGTCGGGGCGTTCCCGTTTGGCAACGTGCGACAGGAGGCCGCTTCCGCCGAACAGATCGACGAATGTAGCCGCATCGGGAAACCGGGACAATGCTTTCCGGAACTCGCCGATAAAACGGCGTTTTTGCCCCTGGAACGGCAGCGGGGCGGAAGTGTAAACAGTCTGTTTCTGCATTCAGCAAAAATGTTTTTTATAAGGTTAAATAGTGTTGAATTGTTTATTATATTTGTAGCCTCTTACCTCTGCACACCAGCAGGACATAGAACTACAAATGCGAAAACGCCGATACGCGACCAAAGGATTGCCCTCGGTTGTGCGTATCGGCGCATTTATGTTAGTGCAGAGGTAAGAGACTCACTAACAGCCGGGGGCTTTTTCGTGCCCCTATGTGTTATGTGTATGGATCAGTTTTTCATCATCGGCGGTCGTTTTTCAGGCGGGATGTACGGATATTTTCGGTTGGAGATGTACCGGACCCATGCGAACAGATGCCGCCACCATCGACGGGTATAGAGGGGATCGTGCTGGTTGTAGA
>OGQM01001757.1_pt1 | contig 14277 bp, 10 predicted proteins | sample 1553191 | NCBI WGS metagenome assembly OGQM01 (sample SAMEA2579954, study PRJEB22360) | human gut metagenome | biome: human gut; feature: human-associated habitat; material: faeces | place: Denmark | collected 2008/2010 | reverse complement strand
AAAATGATTAAAACTTTATTTGCGCCTGCGGGCGCAAACTCTGCGAGGCTTTTTCCCATAAATTTCAAAAAGGAACCGGTAAATTCAAACCGGTTCCTTTTTGTATTTCTCATAATATTTCGTTGTAAGCTGCCGGAAGAGCATCAGAAGTCCGCGCACGCATAGCTCGATCGCCATAGCGATCCACATGCCGCGCAGTCCCATCCGCGGCACGAGCACGAGCGCAAGCCCCAGCCGCACGATCCAGATGCTGCATAGATTCATAATGCTCGGCACGAACGTATCGCCCGTTCCGCGCAGCGCGCCCGCCGCTACGATGGAAACGCCGTAGAGCGGCTCGGCGAGCAGCGCGATGCGAAGCACCTGCGTGGCAAGCGCGCGCACACTCTCGTCCGGCGTCAGCAGCCGGAATACCCACGGACAGATCAGCGCCATGATCCCCGCCGTCACCGCCATCAAGAGCGCGCCCATCGCGGTGCATATGTTCCCCTGCTGGCGGGCGAGCCTTGTTTCCCCCGCGCCGACGCTCCGCCCGACGAGCGTTGCCGCCGCCGCGCCGAGACCGTACCCCGGCATATAGCAGAAGCCCTCCGCCGTGACCGCGAACGAGTTCGCCGCGACCGCCACCGCGCCGAGCGGCGCGATGATGCGCGTCTGCACGACCATCGCCGCACAGAGGAACACCTCCTGCAATGCCACGGGGAACCCGATGCGGAACGCCTTTTTCAGTATCGCGCTGTGAACGGTGTCCTTCTCCTTCCGGCGCATGTGCAGATGCGGATTTCGCAGCAGACACTGCGCCGCCATGAGAAGGCTTACCACGGCGCACGCGCTCGCCGTGCCGAGACCCGCGCCGAAAACGCCGCAACGCGGGATGAAGAGCGCGTTGAAGAAAACGTCCAGCACGCACATTACCGCGTTCAGAACGCTTGGCGAGACCATATCTCCGGCGCTTTGCAGGAACGAGGCGCACAGCGAGTTGAGCTGCGAGAACGGCACCATGAGCGCAAACGTCAGAAAATACGCGCACGCGTCAGCGCGGATCGCCTCATCGCCGTGGAGCCAGCGCGGGAGCGGTTCGCTGATGAGTGCGGCGAGCACGGCAAGGATCACCGCGATCAGCATTCCGGTCACAAGGCCGTGCCGCACAACGGTGCGCGCGCCGCGGTCGTCCCCGCCGCCGATGCGGTGCGACGCCTGCACGGAAAAGCCCGCCGAAACGCCGCCGATGATGCCGCCGATCAGCCATGTGCTCGTCGATACAAGACCGATGGACGCCGAGGCGTTCGCGCCGAGCGCGCCGACCATCGCGGAGTCGATGTACTGCATGGCGATCGTCGTTATTTGTGTAAGTATCGCCGGAAGGCTCAATCGCCAGACCTCGCGGGCCTGCGCCTTCAGCTCCGGCATCGTTTCTCTTTTCATATCATCATCCGGTCCGCGCCGTTTTTGTTGACGGGGCGGTTTTTTCTGGTAAAATATAAGAATACAAATCTTTCAAGCTTTCGGGAGCATGCCCAATGAAGAAACTGAAAAAACGCTTCAAAAACATCAAGCCGCAGACGCTGCTCACGCACGTTATCGTAACGCTTCTGTATCCGCTTGCGCGCGTGGTCATGGCCTCGTCGCAGCGGCTGCTCATTTTCACCGACTGCCTGACGATCGTCGCGGCGATCCTGCTCATCGCGGGTGTTGTCTACTCGCTCTATCTCCACGGCGACTTTGACATCAGCAGCTATGTGATGCGCCGCGCGCGCAGCAATGCGCCGAAGCAGACCTTTGAGGCGTACAAGGCGAACCAGAAAGAAAGAAGAGAGGCGTCTTTCAACTATCCTCTCTTCCTTGGAGCCGTATATATGGCGGCGGCGCTTTTTATCGCCTACGTCTTTTACTGATTCTTTGCGTTCTCGATCTCGGCGAGCTTCTTCTCGTAGCCTTCCATCTCTTTGTCCGTGGCAAAGACGAAGTGCCCGGGGCGGATCTCGCGCAGGGAGCGCAGCGCGCCGGACTGGTCCAGCTTGGAGGGGTCGTACACGATGGCGCGGCGAGTCCGTTCAACGACCGGGTCGGGCATCGGCACGGCGGAGAGCAGGGAGATGGTGTACGGATGCAGCGGGCACTGGAACAGTGTCTCGGAATCCGCGATCTCCACGATCTCGCCGAGATGGATGACGGCGATGCGGTCGGCAATGAACCGGACGACCGAAAGGTCGTGCGCGATGAAAAGGTACGTGAGATTCTTTTCCGCCTTGAGTTTGTTCATCAGGTTGAGCACCTGCGCGCGGATGGAAACGTCCAGCGCGGAAATCGGCTCGTCGGCGATGATGAACTCCGGCTCCACGATGAGGGCGCGGGCGATGCCGATGCGCTGGCGCTGGCCGCCCGAGAACTCGTGGGGGAAGCGGGAGGCGAACTCCGGCAGCAGGCCCACATCCAGCAGCGCCTGCCGGACTTTTTCGTCCCGCTCGGCGGCGGAGAGGTCGGGCCGGACGTTCATCAGGCCCTCGCCCACGATGTAGCTCACCTTGGCGCGCTCATTCAGGGAAGATTGAGGATCCTGAAAGATCATCTGCATCTCCTTGATGACCTGCCTGTCCAGCGCGTGGGAAATCTTGCCGTTGATCTGCTGGCCCTTGTAGAGCACCTGACCGCCGGAGGTGGGCAGGATGCGCATGATGGCCCGGCCGATGGTGGTCTTGCCCGAGCCGGACTCGCCCACCAGACCGAAGGTCTCGCCCTTATAGATGGTAAAGTTTGCGTTCTTGACGGCCTTGTAGGCTTTGCGGCCGGAGCCGTAAGTCACCTCGAGGTCTTTCACCTCGAGCAATACTTCGCGTTCGTCTGCCATGTTACTTGCCCTCCTCTTGCAGCATCCGCACAGCGGCGGGCGGCTCTATCTTGGGTGCGCGGGGGTCGAGCAGCCACGTCTTGGCCCGGTGGGTCGCGCTGACGTCGAAGTAGGGGGGACGCTTGACGAAGTCGATCTTCAGGGCCAGCGGGTTGCGGGGTGCAAAGGCGTCGCCGCGGATCTCCGTAAAGAGGTTCGGGGGCGTGCCCTGAATGTTGAACAGGTCTTCGCCCTTCACGCCCATCTGGGGCATACTGGACAGCAGCGCCCATGTATAGGGGTGGCGGGGGTCGTAGTAGATCTCGTCGGATGTACCGATCTCCACGATGTCGCCTGCGTACATGACGGCCACCCGGTCGGCGATGTTGGCCACGACGCCGAGGTCGTGGGTGATGAGGATGATGGTCAGATTGTACTTGACCCGCATCTCCTTCAGCAGCTCGAGGATCTGGGCCTGAATGGTCACGTCCAGAGCCGTCGTCGGCTCGTCGCAGATCAAAATCTGGGGGTTGCAGGCCACGGCGATGGCGATGACGACGCGCTGGCGCATACCGCCCGAAAACTCGTGGGGATACTGCTTGAAGCGGACCTCCGGGTCGGCGATGCCGACATCCCGCAGGTATTCCAGCGTCTTCTCCTTGGCCGCAGCGCCTTTGAGGCCCTGATGCAGCTCCACGGCTTCCATGATCTGGTCGCCGATGGTCTTCAGGGGGTTCAGGCTGGTCATGGGGTCCTGCATGATCATGGCGATCTCATGGCCCCGGACCTTCAGCCAGTCCTTCTCCTTTTTCAGCGCGGAGAGGCGGATGGGCTGGTGGTCGTCGGCTCCGAAGTAGTCGATGGTGCCCGAGGTGATGGAGCCGTTGGAGTCCAGCAGGCCCATGAAGGACTTGGTGAACACGCTCTTGCCCGAGCCGGACTCGCCCACGATGGCGAGGACCTCGCCGTGGTAGACGTCGAGGTCGATGCCGCGGATGGCGTGGAGGATCTTTCCACGCAGATTGAATTTGATGTTGAGATCCCGCACCGAGAGGATCAGTTCGTTCTTTTTCATCCCTGTGCCTCCTTACTGCAGATGGTTCTTCGGGTCGGCTGCGTCGGAGAAGGCGTTGCCGATGAGATAGAACGCGATGGTGACGAAGCTGAGGATGATGGTGGGGTAGAGCAGCTGATAGCGCAGTCCGGCCTGCATCATGACCTTGCGGCCATCGTTGATGAGGTTGCCCAGCGAGGGAGTCTCCACCGAGAGGCCGAGGCCGATGTAGGTGATGAACACCTCACTGCCGATGGCAGCGGGGATGGTCAGGGCCATCCGCAGCATGATGACCGATACGAGGTAGGGCAGCAGGTTGCGCAGCACGATGCGGGCGGTGGGGGTGCCGATGCAGCGGGATGCCACGTTGTAGTCGCGGTCGCGGATGATGAGGATCTGGTTGCGGATGAAGCGCGCCATGGCGATCCAGCCTGTGATGGACATACCGAGGATGAGGGTCTTGACGCTGGGGCTGGCGACGTAAGAGATCAGGATGAGGATGATGGTGGAGGGCACATTGTCACAGATGTTGTACAGCTCGGTGAAGAAGAAGTCCAGCTGGCGGACATAGCCCCAGAGCACGCCCACCGTGATGCCCACGACGGCCTCGATGAGGGCCACGAAGAAGGCGATGGTCAGGCTGGTGCGTGCGCCGGCCCAGATGCGTGCCCACAGGTCCTGTCCGATGGCGTTGGAACCCCAGATGAAGCCATCCTCACCGGGGGCAATATTGCGGTACTGGACGCCGGTGAGGGGGTCCACAGCGCAGAAGTTGGGGTCTGCCTGCCCGGGCAGATAGGGCTGGAGGAATGCGAAGGCCACCACGGCGATGAGGGCGGCGAGGAGGATGACCGCGATGCGGTTCTTGAAGAATGCACGGAAGGTGCTGCCCCAGTAGCTGTAATTGGAGTAGGAGGTGGCCTCGGCCCGCTCCTCGCTGAACCCGGCGGGGGTGAACAGCTCTTCTTCGGGCAGCTCTGCCCATGCGGCGGGGCCGTCCGCCTGCAGTTTGTCCAGCTGTGCTTCCAGCTGGTGCGCTTTTTCATCTTTCATACGGAAAAGCATTATCGGCCACCTTCTTTCTTGCCAAAGCTGATGCGGGGATCGATGAGCACCATGAGCAGGTCGCCCAGAATGAGGCCGATGATGCCCACGCAGGCGTAGAGCAGGACGATGCCCTGCACCATCGTGTTGTCGTGGCGCTGGACGCAGGTGACCAGCAGACCGCCCATGCCGGGGATGCTGTAGAGGCTCTCGATGTAGATGGAGCCGACCACCGTGTTGAGGAAGGCGGAGGGAATGTACTGCACCAGCGGGACCATCGCGTTGCGGAAGATGTGGCGGAGGGCGATGTTGTTCTCGCTGACGCCCTTGGCCCGGGCGAGGCGGACATAATCCTTGTTGCTCTCGTCCACCATGTACCGGCGCAGCCACATGGCGTAGAACGCCACATTGCCGAGGCTCATGGAGCAGACGGGCAGCACCCAGTACTTCCAGTTGGAGGTGTCGAAGAGCAGGCCCACGCCCAGCGCGGTGGTGCCGTACATCTGGATGTAGAGGTAATACACCGCCGCAGGCACGGCCTGAATGAGCACGATGATGGCCGTGCCCAGCTTGTCGGGCCAGCGGCTCTTGAACCGGCCCATGAACAGGCCCATCGGGATGCCGATGACAAGGCTCAGCAGCATGGCGAAGACGCCCATCTGGATGGAGATGGGCAGCTTCTTGGCAAGGATGCTGGTGACGGAGGCGTTGACCTTATAGATGTGGCTCACGCCGAGGTCGCCGTGGAGCATATTGACCCAGAAGCGGCCGATCTGCACCGGCAGCGGGTCCAGCAGGCCCATGGACTGTAAGCCGGCCTGTATCTGGGCCTCGGTCATTTTTTCGTAGTTTGCAAAATAGCCTTCCACCGGCATCAGCCGCAAAAGGCAGAATACGAGCGTGACGATGACAAACAGGGTCAGGATCGAGCGCCCGATGCGTTTCGCCAGATATTTGAGCATATCTGTGCGCACCCCTCTCTTTTATTTAATGAATGTCGGATAGGAATAGAATACAACAAAAAACTACTTTTGGAAAGTGATTTGGCAAAGTTTGCTCTAAAAATTCATCTGAGAGCCTTCAGAAATAAAAAGCCCTCCGCTTTCCCGGGGGAAAACGGAGGGCGGCAGAACGGTCAGAAAAGCTTAGCGGGCGTCGCGGTTGGCCTCGTACTCGCTCATGGAGACGTAGTGGTCGAGGACGTGGATGCCCTTCAGGCGCTTGTTGGAGAAGCCGGTGGAAGCATACTGGCCCTCCCAGTAGTTCAGGCGGGTGGCGATGTAGGCCGGGACGCTCATGCCCATGGGGACGACGAGGGCGTTGTTGATGAGGGAAGCCTCGGCGTTGGCGAAGGCATCGTAGCGGGCGTTGATGTCATCGGTGATCTCCACAGCGGCTTCGATGGCCTTCATGTAGTTCATGACGGCGTCAGCGGTGTCGCCGGTGATGAAGCCGTCCTCGACGCCGGTGCGCAGGAAGGCGTAGCGGCTGCCGCGTGCGCCCTCGGCCTGATAGAAGGGGTCGGTCTCGGTCTGGGGGTCGGAGTAGTCTGCGCCCCAGTTGCACAGCAGGAAAGCGAACTTGCCGTTGCGGCGGACGCTGGACAGGAAGCTGTCGGAGGGGCCGGCGGTGATGACGATATTGATGAAGTCAAAGCCGTCGTTCAGCACACCCTCGAGCTGCTGCTTGAGCACCTGACACTGCTTGTCCCAGTCGGTGGAGGAGGGGTTGTAGGGCAGCTGGACCTTGATGGGGAAGGTGACGCCTGCGGCGGTCAGCTCGGGGATGGCGGCGTCACGGTACTCCTTGGCCTTGGCCTCGTCGAAGAACTCGGTGATGTTGGCGAGGTCGCCGCACTTCAGGTAGTCCACGCCGTCAGCGTTGGCGCAGAAGCTGGGGGGCGTGATGGTGTTCAGCTTGTAGTTGTCGTAGCCCTCGGGTGCCTTGACGGCCAGCGTGACGGAGTTGTTGATGCCGTAGAGGAAGGACTTGCGGAAGTTGGTGTTGTTGATGGCCTTGGCCCAGTTCTCCGGCTCATACTCGGCATCCATGCCCTCCACGCTCCAGTTGGAGAACTCGTGGGAGAAGGGCATGAAGTTGAACATATAGAAGTAGGTGTAGTTGGTGTTGGGGCGGTCCATGGACACCATATCCTTGGTGGTGTCGTCGGCCAGCCAGCTGTCGAGGATGTCGGAGCCGATGGTGGCCTCGTCGATCTCGCCGCGCTTGATCATCTCGGGGCCGTTGACGCTGGCCTCGGCGTTGTAGATGCGGCTGATGGTGTCGATGAAGACGTTGGCGGCGTCGTAGTTCTCGGGGTTCTTCTTCATGATCCAGGTCTCCAGAGACTCGTAGGCGGCCAGATAGAATGCGCCGCAGCTGTAGGTGGTCTCTGCGCTGGTGGCGAACTGGTCGCCGGTCTCCTCCAGCAGCGGGCCGTAGGCCGGCTCATAGGGCAGGTAGCACAGCAGGCTCAGGAAGCCCGGGAAATCGTAGGTCAGGGTGTAGGTCAGGGTGTGCTCGTCCACAGCGGTGACGCCCACGGCTTCGAAGTCCACGGGTGCATAGGTAGCGGGGTCTGCATCGGGGGCGGCGACGGTGACGACGCCGTCGGCATCCACGGTGTAGGTGGTGCCGTCCTCGTCCACGACGCCGGTGTTGGCGTTGTTCAGGTAGACGTGGTAGTTGTAGTAGTCGTCAGCGCCTGCGATGTAGCCGGTGACGAGGCCCACATTGGAGGCGGCGTAGTCCGGGGTCAGGACATACTTCAGGGCGTCCACGAAGTCCTGCGCCGTGACGGGGGCGACGACCTCGCCGTTGCAGTCCACCCAGTTCTCCTCCCGCAGATGGAACGTCCAAGTCAGGGTGTCGGCATCCCAGTCCCAGCTGGTGGCCAGACCCTCGCGCATGACGCCCTTGTTGTCGTACTCGACCAGAGTGTCCACGCAGTTTGCGCCGACGACCATCTCAAGGTCGGTGCCGGTGGTCAGATAGTTCAGGGTGGCAGGCTGGCTGTCGTACAGGATGGTGTAGCTGGAGCCGGAGCCGGAGGAGGCTGCGCCGGAGGCGCTGCCGGAAGAAGAGCCGCCGCAGCCGGTCAGCAGGCCGGCTGCGCAGGCACCGGCGGCTGCCAGACCGCTGGCCTTCAGGAACTGACGGCGGGAGATGGAAGTGTTCATCATAAATTCCCTCTTTTCTTGTTGTTGCTGTACAGGGACAGCATTCGCGTTGCGCGGTGCCCGCTGTTTCCCGTCAGCGGACAGTTGGGCTGTTTTTATGAAAAAAGAGCAACGGAAAACCATCCGTTACTCCTTTGTAACAGTCCCGGCCATCAAATAAGTGGTCAAGACTGAGTATAGCATTGATTTGCGGCCGCGTCAATCCTTTTTGGCAAGAGCGGCTGTTTCTGGTGCGGCAACAGTCGTCTCCGCAACAGCGGCAGGCGCTGCGACGGCCGGGGCAGCGGCCTCTGCGGCAGCTGCATTCTCCGCGGCCAGCTCTGCGGCAGCGGCCTTGGCGGCTTCTTCCGCAGCCTTGCGGGCCTCCCGCTCGGCGATCCGCTCTTTGGCGCGGGCAGCGGCCTCCTCCTGACGCTGCTTGGTGCGGCGCTTGATGCGGCAGACCGAGCAGATGCCCTCGGCGCTGTTCGGCGCGATGGGCTTGCCGCAGTCGGCACAGAGAGTCTTGCTGCATTTGTAGACGCTCACCGGGCCGAGGGTGGTCAGCTGGCGCAGCTTCATGCCGTCGATGCCGCTGTTCGAGCAGGCTGCGACACAGACGCCGCACTCGCTGCACTTCCACGGCGTGACGACCACGCGGGTCTGCCCGTCGGGCAGGTCCTCCAGCTTGAGCGCGCCGGAGCGGCAGGCCTTTTCGCACTTGCCGCAGCCGAAGCACTTCTGGGTGAAATTGGGCAGATACCAGCCGTAGCGCAGCGGCGTCTCGGAGGCAGCCTTGAGCTGCTTGGTCCGCTGGTGGAGCATGAGGCGGAAGTCGGCGGCGCTGTCCTCCTCGCTGCGCAGGCCGGGCAGCATCTGCAGCAGCTTCTTGGTGCCGGCGCGGGAGCCTTCGGTCATGTGGGAGAACATCTCCCGGCGGCTCAGCTCCTGCACATGGTAGGGGGCGTCCTCCTGCTGGTAGGCCAGCGTGACCCGGCTCTCGAAGAGCTGGGGGCCGAGGAACTCCACGAGGCGGGTCAGCTCCTTGCGCAGCTGGGCAGCGCAGGCGTCGTTCTCGCACTCGCCGCAGGGGGTCAGGTCCAGCACGAGCTTCTTGTTCAGGGCGAGATAAGCCAGCGTCTCCCACGAGAAGGCGGCCACGCAGGCGCGGACGGCGGTATTCTTCCGGCTGCTCTTCTCGCAGCCCAGCCAGAGGGTGTCATTGTCGGTGTCGGCCAGCGAGGTGTCCCGCTGCACCTGTTCGGGCGAGGGCACGATGCAGCCTGAGCGGCAGACCGAGACGCAGAGGCCGCAGTCGGTGCAGGGGTCCCAGTCCTTGACGAGGTTGGGGCGGGTGAAGATGGCGTCGCCGTAGGGGCAGATGTCCTTGCAGTCGGTGCAGGGGGTGCGGTGGGGGTGGAGGTTCCAGCACTGACGGCGGACGACCTCGGGATGGGAGGTCTTCATCAGGGCATCCATGGCATAGCGGGTAAACAGACCCATAGCGGTATCACTCCTTTTCGGGGGCATCGGTCACGGTGGTGACCTGAGCGTTATCCAGCAGGAAGCGCTGCACCTTCTTTGCGGCCAGCGCAGCGGCCACAGCGTCCTCGGCCAGTGCCTTGCGGATCTCGGCCTCGGGGGTATCCTGCAGCTGGGAGAGGCGGCGGTACTCCGCGTTGACCTCCTCGGGGTGGACGACGATGCCCTCGGCCTCGGCGATGGCCCGGGCTGCCAGCACGAAGCGGATGCGGCTCTCGGCCTGTGCGCGGTAGTCCTTCTCGAGGGCTTCCGGGGTGGTGTGGCTGTTCTTGCAGTGCTGCTCGAGGGTGATGCCGCTGCGGGAGAGGCGCTCGGTCAGCAGCTTCATCTCGTTCCGGGCCGTGCGGTCAAGGATCTCAGCGGGCAGGGTTACGGTCATGTTGGCACCGGCCATGTCCAGAAGCTGTTTTCCGGCGGCGCGGTCGGCGCCCTCCTCGTGGATCTTCTGCTTCTTGGCGCGGAGGTCGGCCTTCAGCGCGTCGAGGGAGCCGAAGCCCAGACTCTTGGCAAAGGCCTCATCGGGGGCGGGAGTGACCTTCTCGGCCAGAGAGCGGAGGTTGATCTCGAACTGCGCGGTCTTGCCGGACAGCTCGGGCAGGCGGAAATCCTGCGGGTAGGTGAAGTCGAAGCGGAACACCTCACCGGCACAGTGGCCGTAGATGGCCTGCTCGGCGGCGGGCATCAGCTTGCCGTCGCCCAGCACCACCATGACATTCTCCATCCGGCTGTCGGGGATCTCCTTGCCGTCCATGTAGCCGACAAAATCCAGCAGGGCACGGAAGCCGCGCTTGGCCGGGGCGGTGGTGGGGTGGTAGACGGAGTGCATCCGGGTCTGATGCAGTACCTCGATGTCCACGGTCTTGTCGGTGACAGGGCGGACGTGGCGGGTGACGGCGAGGCCCTTGTACTGGCCCAGCGTTACTTCGGGCAGATTCTTTTTCTTCTGTTCCATAGCGGCATACTCCTTATGACGTAAGCAGCCCGGCGTGCGGCGCTGCGAGTCTTATAACAATACGTTGAATTATACACGTTTTCAGTAAAAAGGGCAAGGTCACAGCCCGTGGGCGGTGAGCCACGCTTCGGCCACCTGCGAGAACATCTCGGGATACTGGGCATCCTCTGCGGCAAAGGCGCTCAGGTAATACTCCACCTCTGCGCGGGTGGGGGCGGCGGTGCGCCGCCAGATGGTGAAGGTGGTGCCGTTGCCCATGTCGAAGCTCTGCTCAAAGGTGAAGGCGTCGTCCTTTGCGGCGAGGAAGCGTTCGTTGAGCTTGATGGACATCTCCCCGCTGCCCGCATAGGTCTGGGGGAAGGGGTCGCAGGTGATGACGTACTTCGCCTCGAAGAACTGCATGGGGAAGTTGTGGGTGCCGGGCACCGAGAAGCCGAAGGCCAGCTTGTCGTTGATGGAAGCCTCCGGCAGGCGGCAGTTCTTGAAGTGGTCGGGGTTGTAGAGCATATCGTGGGGAATCATGTAGCTGATCTCGCCCGCGTCGCAGTGGGCGTCGATCCAGTCGGCGATGGCCTGGATCTGGCCGATGTCCTTCCGGTCGTAGATGAGCTTGTCCAGCGAGATGAAATACCGGGTGGCGGGGATCTGGATGGGAAAGTGCTCGATGACGAAGCCCGGCATGGCCAGTGTGGTCAGGGGCGAGCAGCGCACCGACATGGACAGCATCAGCACGAAGGCCCAACAACCCAGTTTGAGGGTGCGATGGCGCTGGATGCCCTCGGCCAGTGCGGCTGCACCCAGCAGGAAGAGGAGAAAATACCCCGGCAGGAAGAGCAGGAATTGATGAGAGCCGGTGTTCTGGACCCGGGTGAAGAGCAGCAGGCTCACGACCAGCTCGCACCCTGCCAGACAGGGCAGAACGGGCAGCTTTCGCTTTGCTGCAAAGACGAGGCCCAGCGCGATAAGGATGAGATTGAACAGGCCCAGCCGTCCGAGGTGGTAGAATGCCTCGAGGGCCAGACCGCCGCCGTTATAGTAGGAATAGCGGCCCGCGTAGTTATAGGTGAGGATGTGGGATACCATGGGCCAGAGCAGGATGACCATGGCGGCGACGGACGCAAGGCCGAAGAGGATAAGGTTCTTCCCCCGGCGGAGGGCGGCGGAGACCGCACCGTCCTTTGCCAGCCGCACACAGCCTGCGACGAGCAGCAGCACATAGGCGAAATAGTAGCCCACCACGAAGTAGAGGAACCACCGGCGGGCGAGGATGATGGCGGCAGTGGCGAGGAAGATAAGGCCGAACCGGGCCGGTTCGAAGGTGTCAAAACGGAAGTCCAGCGTCAGCAGCAGGATGGCGAAGGCGAAGATGAGGCCGAACCAGTCCGGCTGTGCCAGCACGGCGCTCATCCGCAGGAAGGGATAAGCCGCCGTCAGGGTCAGGCCGAAGAGGAAGTAATACATCCGGTTCTTCACGTTCAGGAGCTGGCCGACCTTCACCACGAGGCCAGCCAGAAGCACCAGCAGGGTCGGCAGGATGCAGAACACCTGACTGAAGGAGTAGGCGTCGCCGGTGTGGTCGGTCAGGCAGAAGGGAAACTCGGTGAAGAGGGTGATGAAGTTGGTGTAATCGTCGGCCATCGAGCCGAAGAGATAACGGAGGCCCCCACCGGTGCTCTGGGAAAAAGCGGCCTCGGCGTCATATTGCTTGAGCAGGTAGTTGGCGTAGTCCCAGACGTAGATAAAGCTCCGGCTCGATAACGTCCAGTAGAAATAGACGACGGCCACGGCCCAGATGCCGAAGACGACGGCCCAGTGGAAGAAACCCAGCTGGACGCCCGCCGTGCGGAGGACGCAGACCGCCAGCACGAAGAGGACGAGACAGGCCCAGAGACTGAGCAGCGGAAAAAAGAACGGGCTGGCCGGGACACCGACCCCCAAAAAGAGGAGCGCCACGGCACAGAGGCCGAGGTCCAGCCCTGCCCATTGCAGGGGCGAGAGCCGACGGAGAGCAGCAGATGGCATAGAAAGATGATTCCTTTCGTTCAGCTTGTAAAAAGGGTGAAGCACACAACTTTCCATCTAACAGTATAACGGCTCCGTCAAGGCTTGTCCAGCCGCAGAGGGCGCTGAAACGCAGAATATCCCGCCACATTCTCAGCAGACGGGATATTCTTTACCAAATATTACTTTTTGGAGTTGTGCGCTGCGGCGTCAGCCTTGGCGTTCTGGGTGCGTGCGGCCTTGCGGCGTGCGGCAGCGGCCCGCCGTGCACTGGCCTGTGCGGCCTCGGGGCGGGGCGCTTCGGGGGTGAGCCGGAACATCCGGCCGCCCATGGCAGGCAGGTCCACCGTGAGGGTGTAGTCCCGGCCATAGACGCCGCCGTCGGTGGTGTGGAGGGCCTTGGGCTTCGACTTGTCCGCACCGCCCCAGCAGGGGGCTTCGGTGTTCAACAGCTCTTCTGCCCCGGCGGGAAAGCGCAGGTAGAGGGGAAACTTCTTGTGGGCGGTGTTCTGGGTGTTCATGACGCAGAGGATGGTCTGGCCTGCGCCCTTGCGCAGCCATGCATACATGCCCTCGTCCCGGCTCTCGCTGGCGACCCACTCAAAGCACCGGGGGTCATATTCGCCCGCATAGAGGGCAGGCTGGGTGGCGTAGAGGCGGCTGAGGGAGGCAAAATACTTCTGGAAGGCGTCGTGGAAGGGATACTGGAGCAGGCCCCAGTCCAACTCCCGCTTTTCGTCCCACTCCCGGAAATGGGCGATCTCGTTGCCCATGAAGTTGAGCTTTTTGCCCGGGTGAGCATACATATAAAAATAGAGGGTGCGTAGCTGGGCGCATTTTTCCTCGTAGGTGCCCCAGAGCTTGTCGATGATGGTCTTTTTGCCGTGGACGACTTCGTCGTGGCTCAGGGCCAGCAGGTACAGCTCATTGTAGAAATAGTGCATACTGAAGATGATCTTTCCGTATGCATTGGGCCGCTCGCCGAAGGGGGTGGCAAAGTAGTCCAGCGTGTCGTGCATCCAGCCCATGTCCCACTTGTAGTCGAAGCCGATGCCGTCGTAGCGGGTGGGGGCCGTCACCTTGAGGAAGTTGGTGGAGTCCTCAGCCATGTAGATGCCGGTGGGCCAGCGCTCGTTCAGGCCGTGGTTGAGGTTCCGCAGGAAGGTGACTGCGCCCTCGTTGACGCCCCGGGCGGGGTCGCCCTGCCAGTAGAGGGCGCGGGAGATGGCGTCCATCCGGATGCCGTCGCAATGGTAGACTTCCATCCAGAGGGCGGCGGCGCTGCTGAGGAAGCTGCACACCTCCCGGCGGTAGTAGTTGAAATTGCAGGTGCCCCACTCGCTGTGGCCCACATCGCTGTCGTACTCGTAGAGGTGGGTGCCGTCGAAGTTGGCCAGCGCGTCGGCGTTGGCGGCAAAGTGGACGGGGACGAAGTCCATGATGACGCCGATGCCCATCCGGTGGCAGGCGTTGACGAAGGCGGCGAACTGGGCCGGGGTGCCGTACCGGCTGGTGACGGCGAAGTAGCCGGTGGTCTGGTAGCCCCAGCTGCCGTCGAAGGGGTGCTCGGCCAGCGGCAGCAGCTCCACATGGGTGAAGTGGTGCTCCAGCAGCCACGGGATCAGCTCCCGGGTCAGCTCTTCGTAGTCGTACCAGCCGTCCGAGCCGTCGGGCCGGGTGGAGCCGGGCTTATGCTTCC
>OGQM01001752.1_pt1 | contig 14308 bp, 14 predicted proteins | sample 1553191 | NCBI WGS metagenome assembly OGQM01 (sample SAMEA2579954, study PRJEB22360) | human gut metagenome | biome: human gut; feature: human-associated habitat; material: faeces | place: Denmark | collected 2008/2010 | reverse complement strand
AGATCATATCCATAATCCTTGCGGCGGTCATGTTGCTGCTCGTCGCAGGTGTGATCGGATATTTCGTATCAGAGCCGAGCATAGGCGGAACGGCCACAGAACTGCCGCCCGTCATGGACGGGGACGGGAACGGACTGGACGGCGGGAAAGTCTACGAATTACCGAAGGCAATGGTCTTTACGAAAAGCGCGACGGCGCAGAACTCGGCGTCGGTAACGTTGCAAGCCACCGTTTTGCCCGATAATGCAGCGAACAAAACAGTGGATTGGTCGGTTACGTTTAAAAATCCGTCTGCGGCGTGGGCAAAGAATAAAGTGGCGACGGATTATATATCCGTAACGCCGAGCGGCGACGGGAGTACCCGCGCGACGGTGACTTGCCTTGAAAATTTCGGCGAACAGATCCTGATTACGGTCACATCGCGGGATAATGCGGAAGCAAAAGCGACTTGCACGGTAGATTATGCGAGAAAACTTTTGGGCTATAAATTCGGGTTTATTAACGAGGGTATCTCTTCGGATAGGAACGAATGGTTTATGCCTACGCAATATTCAGAAGATAAAGAAGTATTGGAGCAGAGTGTAAAGGTGTCGTTGTATCGGCTGTCTAATTTTGACGGCGGAATGTTCAACGAATATTCCGAAGCATATACCAAGACGTATTTAGATGAAAATACCGCAGGATATTTCGAGATCCGTCCGACGGACGGACTGAAAAACGCGTTGGACGCGAAGATCGGAAGCGGGTTTTCCGCAGAACGGCTGCGAGTGATCACCTCCGATGAAAATATAAATTGCTTATTTGACGCGCAGTTTTGGAACTCGGTGCACCAAAACAATGCGACGATCCGAAACAATATCAGAGAAGCGTTGCTGTCGTATAACGGAACAGCCTACGAGATCGTGCTCATGACAAGACCTGAGCAGGCAGGCGGCAAAGTACTTGCCGTGTTTAACGTAAAATTTGACACGACGCTGTTATCCGAGGAGCGGTCGGTCGATTCGGTGACGCTGGGCGACAGTACGTTGGAATTTTAAAAGGAGTGCAGCATGAAAGGAAAAGACAGGGGCGGCGCGGTCGCCGCCCCCAAGATCATAACACTTGCGCTTGCGGGATTGCTTGCGTTGACGGCGACGGCGGCGACGGTGATTTTCACGGCGGACAAAGCAAAGGAACTCGGCGGGATCTCTGGCGTATATGACGGAGCGGGGAACGAACTGACGAGCGACGGGCTGTTTGAAATGCCCGCAAACATGGTTTTTGCCGTCCCCACGTCGGAGAGCGAAACGGCAAACGCGGGTATTACTGTAACGGCGACGATCAAACCCGACACGGCGAGCAATAGAGCGATCGATTGGGAAGTGGACTTCGAGAACGCGGAAAGCGATTGGGCGCGCGGCAAAGCGGTTGAGGAATATGCGAAAGTAACACCCGAAAGCGACGGGAGCGCTACTGCAACGGTCGAGTGCTTACAGGCGTTCGGCGAGCCGATCAACCTGACCGCGCGTTCGCGGAAATATCCCGACGTAACGGCGGTTTGCAAACTGGACTATATGTCGAAAATGGAAAGCGCGGAACTTGTCGTCCGCTCGGGCGATGAGATCGCGGAAACGCTGGATATCAGCGCGTCGGGCAAAGAGTATGTATTTTCGGTAGAAAATATCGTTTGGGGCGTCGGAACAATGCAGGAAGAAAACGCGCAGACGAATATCGGTATCAGTTATCATACGGATTATTACAACTGGGTAAAAGAGCATACGGAAATCGGCAGTCTGGATATGATCCCCGCGGCGTCGAACACGGTCACGGCGACAAACGAACCGCTCACGTTTGTAAGCAGCAAAACAAATATGTATAAACTGTACGGCGTGAAGAGCGCGGGCCGCGCGGAATTTGACAAAGGCTATGCGGGCTATTCGGGCGCGGTCGTAAGGGTAACCGCGTCGGTCACCAACGGATCAGACGGAACGGCTCCCGACTATGTAAGTTATTGGGGCACTATGCTCGAACTGACCCTCGGCACAGTAGATCTCGATATTCCCGTGACGGAGATAGAACTGAACCCGCCGCAGATCATTTTCTAAAAGGGGGGGGTAAAAATGGCAGCAAAGAAGAAAGCGAGCGCAGCGCGGGCTGCGCCGCAAAAGTCAAAGAAAAAAAAGAGCCGTGCGGGCAGGATCGTTGCGGTTATCCTCTTGACCGTATTGCTTGCGGCGGTCGGGTGCGGGATCTATTATGCCATAGAAACGAACGGGTTTACCCATTTCGAATATGTGGAGTATAACGGCAGGCGTCTGGGAACGGCGGAAAGGGGCGTAAAACTCGCCCGCGGGAAAAACGTGTTTGAGATCAAGAGCATGAAACCCGCTGCGGGCGCGGGGAAATATACAGTCAGGATCCAGGCGAACAGCGAGGCGAAATTCACGTTTCAGGCGGACGGAAATCCGCAATCTTTTGCCCACGTCGGGGAGGTAACGGAGTATTTCGGCATAGAGATCTCCGAGGATCGGTTCGAGGTGAATATCCCCTCGGATTATTCGGTTTCGTCTGTGCTGTCGGAAAAGTACGGCGGCGAAACGGTCACGCTGCCCGATGAATTGCCGAAAGATACGGACTTCTGGATCATGTCCGTCGGGCTGTCGGACGGGAAAAACATACTTATATACTTCGGTGTATCTGACAAGCCGACGATCAGCATAAATCCGCCGCACATAATCTTTTAAGGAGGGGCGGGCATGAGAAAAATATTATCTGTTTTATGTGCCTTTTTTCTTCTCCTGGGCGCGGCAGTAAACCCGCCGAGCCAGGCGCAGGCGGAAACCGAACGCGAGTTTGATTACGTCAATGTGCTGGACGATCTGACAGGCTCGACGGACGCGGACGGAAACGCTTTCGATTTGTCGGAATATCCGTATAACGAAAACGGTCGCGTGCAACTTGTGACGCTGATCGAATATTGTTACAGTTATGCCGCCAATATGCGCGGGAATTATGCCGTGTATCTGTATTTCTATAACCCGACAGGCCGTGAGATCGATACGTCAAGCATACTGAACGTGGCGCAGTTCGCCGTGGGGTATAACGAAAAGGGCAGCCCCGACGACTATGAAAATTTTGAATTGAAATTCTGCAATAAATCCACGGGCGACTATAACAATTTGTTTTACAAATTCCGCGTGCAGGATCACGAGAGCGCGGACGGCAAGACAATGGCGGAACGGGTGAACAGCAATGCGCGGCGTTACGATCTGTCGAGCGTGGAACTGATCTATAAGGGCGACAGCCTTGCGAAAGACTACGGCTGCGGCGGAACGTATACATACAAAGGTTATGCCGCGGGGTACGGCTCGGACGCAGACGCCGCCACGACGCTGACGTGCGAAGTCACGGATCTGGAAACGCTGGATCTGGAAGTGATACCGACGCAGTACCGCCCCGACGGAGTGTTTACCGACGGGCACCAGGATCAACTGAACAGCGTATATTTTGCGGTGCCGAACGACGTACTGAAAAAATACGGTCGCCAGATCACGGAGATCAAAGCGCGTTGGGACGAATACAAGACAGGATTGCTTGCGGTGTTTGACGACAAACCCGCCTATGATATTTTTGCGCCGCTCGTCGGCAAGGATATGACGCAGTATGCGTCGGATTATATGCTTGCGGGACTGTACCGCTGGACTTCCGTGATCGGGGAAGTACGGCACCAGGCAGGCTGGATCTATAACGAGAACGGTGACAGGGGTGTGCTCACCTATGGCGACGTTTACAATTTGCTGACGGCAGCGTTTTATACGAACGGCGCGCCCGCCGATACGTACAGTATCACTTCGGAACGCATGGAAAGAGCGCTCAAAGAGTACAGCGAAACGGCGGACGGGGATAAAATCAACGGGACTTACAGTACGGATCTTTTTGTGGACTACGTAGACGAAGGACACGAGCGCGGGGAAAACGTCCGCACGATTGACAGCGAAACAAAATACAGCCTGACCGCCGAAGTGCTGAATAAAAATTTCTGGTATAAGTTTTTAGGTATAAAGGACTACGAAAGCGCGACATACAGCAATATCAAGGCGATCGAGGAAGTGACGGACAAACAACTCAAACTGTCCGATGAAAGTCTGTCGAAAAATCTGTATATCGATCCCGACGACGTGAGCGGTTTCCGCCAGTATTGCCAAGCGGCAGAAGATACGGACAAAACCGTTTTTATCTTCCGCTATTCGGTGACGGACTACTATGCGACGTCGATTGTGAGCAATATCAGCGAAGTAAATGAAAGCACGGTGCCCTGGCAAGAATGCGGGTATGCTGCACAACAGACGGTATTCCTGAATTTCAGGATCATACAGTTGAAATTCTATAAGGACGGCGTATACACGGTCATAGCGGCGGTAAACGACCCGATCGATATAATACCGGGCGTGACGCCGCCGCTGCCAGACGCAGAGCAGACGAACCCGCTCGAAGTTATATTGCGCTTGCTTTTAATGCTCGGTATTCTTTTCTTGGCCGTGATCGCGGTTTACCTGATCATCAAGATCATCATATCCGCAGTATCTTCCAGGCAAAAAATATCCGTGGAATACAAACCGCCGAGCGAAAAAATCAGTGAGATAAAAACCAAAGAAATCGAAAGGGAGGTAAAAGCAAATGGCGGCAAAAAAATGCCAAGCAAAACAGGCGGGAGCAAAAGCGCCCCGCGCAGTAAAACAGGTAACACGGGCGGGAAAGCCCCGAAACAAAATACAGTCGCCCGAGGCGGAAAAGCCGACGGCAAAACAAAAAGCACTCCAAAAACGGGAAAGAACATTCGCAAAGGCTCGTGATATCTACGCAACGCCGAATTATATCGCGGTGGTAGACCGTGACGGTACGTCGTATTACAAAAAGAACGACGAGAACCGTGCGATCGCCAAAAAGGTAACGGGCGGGAAACTCCGCATCGGCAAGCGCGGAAAGAACTAAAAGGAGGGCAGCGGAACACCGCCGAAATGCTCTTCGGCGGTGTTTTGCAAAGTACTATGTTTAGAATCAATCGTCAGAAAAATAAAAAATCCGATTCCAAATCGGATAAAACAGAAAAATCGAAACGGTTTCAGCGGCATTTTCGCAAATTTCATAGCAAGGAAACGACCGGGCATCCTTCGTATGTATATGATGAAAACGGAAAGGTATATAAAGTAATCGGGATCACATCAGGACGAAAGACGAATGATATTTTAAATATCAGGCTCGAAAAAAATCCCGAACCGAATAATCCGAAGCCCGCGTACATACAGCCGAAAACGAAAGAAGTGTCGAAAGGCGCAAAAAATGAACGACTGAAAGGCTGGAAATTCAGTGACGTTGACAAAAAGAAGGTGCAGGAAGTAATCGATAAAAACGAAAAGAAAAAATGACATAAAAAAAGAAAAGGCGCGAGCGGTAAAACCACTTGTTCGCAATGTTCAAGCCCGAAGGCGAACTAATGCCCTTTCTGATTAAAATTATATCATTTTACGGGACGGAAGTCAATCAAAATGCTATGGAAACAAACGGAACGATACTGAGAACAAAAGAATATAAGCGGTGGCGCAGCGACTTACAGCGCGGTGCGCGCCGCCTGACGCGGTATTCGAGATTCTGCGCATGGGCGGAACGCCGACGCACCGAGAGTTTCAAAAACACGCGGTTTTACTGCCGTTTTTGGGTGCTGCTGGCGCTTGCGTATCTATTGGGATACTTTCTCACTCGCGACTATTACCACGGCTGGTACGGCGTATTATGTACGTTTTTCGACGTGTCGGTGTTCAACGGGATCCGCGCGGACTGGTCGTTGGTCTGGAAGATAGGGAAACTTCTGTTACAACTCGGCGGGATCTTGCTGATCGTGTTTTCCGTCATAACGCTTTTCAAAAAGGGGATCAAAGCAAAATATTTTGAGTTCGTCTATTACGGTCAAAGTGCGGGCTACATGGAAAACCAACATTCGGTCTGCTGCACCGGTCCGCCCGGCGCGGGAAAGACTTCGCTCGGCGGGGATATGGCGGTATGCGTGGCGCGGCGGCGTTGGGAAGATCTCAAATATGAGTACCATACCCGCAAACGCAGGATCCGCACGTGTATCCAAATGGGCATGACGGAGGAATTGGAAAAGTTCAAGGCGATCGAGGAATCCTATTTGTTTTTCAAAAGGCGTGAACGCTGTTATATTCCGTGCCTTGCCACGACGTTGGGGATGCGCGTGTGCGGGCGGTACGCGTACAAAGCCAACAATAAGTTTTTCCTGCAAATGCAGCGCGTGCCCGAATACTGCGTGATCTTCGACGACGAGAGCGGCAGCACGAAGGGAGCGAATACCTCTTCGACAGTCAATGATAACGTCGCGGATTTTTACCGCTATGTACGGCATTACGGGGATTTCATGATCATCATGACGGAGCAGGGCGACGACGGGGCAGGGAAATATATCCGCAAATGTTTGGATAACACCATCTATTGCAAAATGCAAAAATGGATCTTGAAACCGGGCTTTCTTTTGCGGCTCGATAACAGACTTCGCGCGCGGCTGATCCGCTTGGAAGAAACCGGAAAGTATAAGCCCCGGTTCAATACGTTCGTGTATTACTTCGACGCGATTGTGCGGACGATAGGCTACCGTCAGATCAGTTACAGGAACATGGGCAACGTGGAGCATGACGACGGAGCACTGAAAGGCAAGGAAGGCACTTACATATTGCCATCGCGCCTGATCTATGATTATGACGACAGATCGTACAGGTTTACCTATAAGGCGCTGGATCTTCCGTTGGAACTGGAAGGATGGGAACGCTTGACCTTGCGCGCGGAGGACGATCTGCGAAACTATTCGGTAGTACGCGAATCCCCGAGAAATGCTGAAAATGAAAAAGCCGTTTAAACGATTTCAGACAGAATATTTTTTAAAAATCCGAAAAATTCCGACTATGCAAAGTACTGTGTCTGATATAAAACGCTGTTTTTTAATACAGGAGGAAACCATGAACAGGAAAAAGTATTACTACGAGATAACCGACGCCGCAGGCGAGGTCATGTATATGGAAATCGACGCAAAGCCCAAAGATCCGAAATTGCTTTGCGAGTTTTTGCATATCGAAGGCACTGTGCGGGAAATCACGAAACAGGAATATTGCGAATCGACGGAAGTATAATTTTCCGATCAACTGGAAAAAGGAGGAAAGTATGAAGAGAAACAAAGACGAAGAAACGAAATCCGATAAGACCGTAGAGCAAAAGCAACACGCAACGCCGAATTATCGTAGGCCGTACGGGTTGTTACAGAAAGCGGGCGTATCGACGGCAGGAATGACGCCGCGCGACGCGTGGAGCGCATGGAACGAACTGCGGAAAGAAGAACGCGCAGCCAAAGAAAAGAAACCGAAAGCGGCAAAAATACCAAAGATCCGCAAAGGGCAAGTGCCCGTGCCGGAACTGTCGGCTTGGAATAGGGATATGGCGAATAACAACAGTATGTTTAATCGTGGGGATAATACGGTCGATGCGTATAAATCCTATGCGGACGAGATCAACGGTTGGGATATCAGCGTCAAGCAAAAAGAAAAGTTGATCGGGCAATTAAAGAAAAAGTACGATGAAAAACTCTCTCTTGATGCTCGGTATGTACCGTGGACAGTATCAGGGCCGGCGCAGTATCCCGCTCAAAAAATGAACGGGATCGCGGAGCGGGCAATGCAAAAAAGCGTGGAAATCAGCGATTGGTTTAAGGGCGTGGAGCGCAGCGTGAAAAATAGCAACCGGCAGTATCAAGAAGATCGAAAAATCGAGGTGAAACGCAAAGAGGAAGAGTTTCATCATTTAATGAGATCAATGCCGAATATGGGCGCAACGACTGTGGCGACGTGGTTGACGCCGATCGCGCAGTATGATCCGAAACGATATGCGGAATTATACGAAAAATACGACAAAGAATATCACTTCCGCAAGAATACGAACGCCGCAAAACTATACGACAAGGTGAAAACGGGTGAATATACGGGCAAGAAACCGCCGAAAAAGTTGATCGAAAGCGACAGTTATAACGCATATCGAAAGACAATCCAAAGCGGGGAACGGGTATTTATGAAATTTACGACCAAACCGAAACCGCAACTTATCTATGCCCTAAAAAAGCGCGGGTGGCATTGGAACGGAAATGAAGAGGCTTGGAGCGTCCCCGTCGAAAAGTACGACGCGGATTTTGTCAAAAGTATCGAAGATCAATATAAAAAATATTTGTAATTTCTTATAGGCAAAAAGAAGATCAAAAAGGAGCACAAGCACATGACAAGGAAAGAATTAACCCAAGAAATGCGCGCGATAAGCGAGATGATGGGAAAAACAAAGAACTGTACGAAAACCGAATGGGAACGCACGAATAAAAAACAGTATGCGGAGTATAAGGCGGAACATGACCGTCTGCGGGCAGAATATGACCGCAAATACGGCGACGGCACAAGTTCCGAAAAATCGGAGAAGCCCCGTAAAACGGCATCCGTTCCCGCCAAGTCGAATTTTCTTTGGGATGAAGAAAAAAAGAGTCGGGAAGATAGGATTAAAGAACTTATGAGGTACGGAGCTTCGCGGGAGGCAGCGGAGCGAGCGGTAGCCCAGACGGACGAGTTTTGGGCTCGCGAGCGAAAAAGTGATGCGCTGACGCCCCGAATCGTAACAGTAGTAGAATATGATCCAAAAGGGAAGCCTGAAAAGTCAAAAGGTTCGACAAAACGGGGAAAGTCGGCTCCGCGAAAGCCGTCTTTTGACGTAAAAGCAACCTATGCAAGAGCAGCAAAGCCTGCCGTCGGAACAAAGGAGGAACGAATTAAACGCATTACCGCTCTGGGCTTATCGCGGGAAGCGGCGGTCAAGGCAATAAAAGCGGAAGATGAATATAGGGCGCGGGAGCAGCGTATACAATCCGCAATGCCGAAAAAGCCGACGGATGCACCGACATATACGGTTTGGGACAGCAAGCGGGGAAAGACGTTTGCGACGGTAGGAGAAGCAAGTGCATATGCCGAAGAACACCGCAAAAAAACGGGCGAGATACTCACGGTCACGCAGACGAAGCGGAAGGCAACGCACGAATACGGCAAACGGAGCAAGAAATGATCAACGGACGCGCGGAGGGCGTCAATCACTCTCTAATAGCAAATTTCCGCAGGAAAAAGGTCGGGCGGGGCGCGGGATCCGCGCGGAAAAGAAGGTGCGCGTATGCGCGCCTGCTCGTGCGGATCCCGCGCAGCGTCCGAGCCCTGCGGAAAGATGCGGGGAGTGATCATAACTAAGCATAACAACGTGTGCAACCATGCGACCGTATAAAAAAATACGACCGCATCTATTTCAAAAATTTGCGCTTGTCGCAAATTTTTGAACCCGCGCGATTTTGGCGGTGCGGCGGAAAAATTTTCGGGCAAAATTTTGAGAGTAAAAAGAGGAGGTAAAAAGGCATGAGAGCGATCCGTCTGGAATCGATGCAAAATTTACACGTCGCGGAACTGAACGTCCTTGTGATCCTGATCGACCGCCTCGGAACGGAAAGCAAGCGGCTTGACTATGCGGAACTCGCGGAAGAACTCGGATATTCGAGAAATACCATCAAATACAATATTGATAAACTGGCGGAGGCCGGGCTGATATCGAAGGCGGGCGGGAAACTGACCGTGGTACAAGATATCTTTGTAGAGATGCCGACGGGATAACGTCGGCGCTTTCCCTTAACGTCATAGATGCGGTTTCCTCGTCCTTGCCTTTGCGGCTTCCGCTCAAAAAGTCCGTGGTCTTGTCTGCCGTTCGAGCAAGGTGAAAAATGACGTTGACGAACCTGCACGAATTAAGGCGCGTGCAGCCAAGCACAGCAAGCGGTTTGTATTTTTTCCGAAGAACAAAAAAATTGGAGGGCGTTGCGCTGCCGTGGCTGAGGCGGCGCAGGATCAGTCGGGTAATCGGAAATCGGGGGGAACGCGGTTTTCGCTGGCTGATCCCACAGAAGGCACAATCGAGTGTCATGCTGTATCTCATGCGCACAGGGAGCCCCGCGCCCAAAAGGGCGCGACAGAAGGACTGAAATAGCCATACAGGCGCAGCCTGTCAATCAATCTCGGCGGTGGCTGGAACTGAAACGCGGTTACAGTAGAACGATAAGGCTGATAAAGAAACAAAGCCTCGGCCGGAGCGGAAGAGCCGACCGAGCGAAGTAGCCAGCATAGGCGATCAATGGCAGAGTGCCGCCATTTGCGGCCGTGATCGGTACGGCAATCATAATTTTCCAGTCAACTGGAAAAAAATATAAATATTTTGGAGGTTGTATCATGCAGCAACAAACAAAAAAGTTTAATTCGAAACCCTTCGGGGAAGTATGCAAAGAGTGGATCGTCTACAAGACAAAAACAACGTCGGAACAGTTATGGGCGAATTATGAAATGTTTTACGCGGAATTCTTTTCGCCGTTCGGCGCGATGGCGATGAACTCGATGAATATAAAAAAGGCGGACAAGATTTTGCTATACGTCCGTCAATATCCTTATGAAAAGCGGGCGGAGTTTGCCCGGCAAAATTGCTGCTCGCTGCATATGTTCGTCAAGATCACGCTTGGCGAGATCGTGGATTATGCCATACGGAAAAATTACATGGAAAACAAAAAGGAACTCGTCAAGTTTTTTCGAGTGCAGAGAGATGCCGAGGGTGGTACATATCATAAAAGCAGGTTGCTATACAAGTAGAATTTTCCAGTTGACTGGAAAATTCTCGATCTTTTGTCTGACTTCGCGCCTGCGCCGACGCAAATTGGCAATGTAGTTTTTCCAGTCAACTGGAAAAATAAAGAAAAATCCCGCGCGAAAAAATGTTGAAAAATGGCGCGTGGTATGGTATAATAAGGATAAGCAATAGGGGCAGAGCCTTGATGGCGGTTAGCACTTCCGAAAAGGAGGTGGTTTTTATGGGATATGATTATATTTTACTACTGGCGTTTCTTGTAGACGTCGGGTTAATACAATCTTTCCGCGTCACGAATGATAAAATCATTGTACACATAAAAAAATAACCGCCCACGTTAGCACCGATGGCGGTTATTTTTTACCGAACATAGGCTAACCGTTTAAAGGTTTTGCCCTTGTTGTGGTTTTATTATAGCACGGCTTTTTATAAAAGTCAACATTTCATGCAAAAGATTTTTAGAGGCGCGGCCCGATAGGGCGGCGCTTTTTCCAGTCAACTGGAAAAATAAAGAAAAAAGGATCAATCTTCCTCGCAAATAGCGGTGGCGATATAGTCTGCATCAAAAAAATCGGATAAAGAAATATTGATTGCATCGCAAAGCAATTTGAGCGTTTGAACTCTCGGGCATCCCGAAGTTTTTTTCATAATTCCGTATACCGTCGAGGGCGTGATCCCTGCTTTGATGCTCCACTTGGGCAAGGGGATATTGTGAAAGTGCGACAACTCATCGATTCTTTTAATAATGGCGTCAGTCAATGTCATGTATTCGTTTGTATCAATCTTTTTACTCATATGAATATTATACGTATTCAGACTGAAAAAATCGCGCTGAAATACAGACTGTAAATCAAGTCTTAAATATTGTAATAATTGTTGACAAAATATATGGGGTATGGTAATATAATAATACCCGAGAATTGTGTGCAAGTGCATCCAGTTTTTAATATTATTCTTAATTTTCTAATTTACAATTTTCAATTTTAAAGCTGTATCTAACGGAACCAATCGCCGGCTCGGGGGGCAGATCGACCTATCGCAAAATCGCAATAGGTCGATTTTTTTATAGAACAAATCTATCCCTATATTACTAGTTTTTAAGAATTTAATAGTTGATGCGTAAATTTGTGAGGCGTTTCCCGATAGGGCAGCGCCTTTTTCTTTTCAAAATTTAATAAAATAAAAAAGAGTATTATGGAAACTTTTTAGTTTAAGTACAGTATATAATTTAGTACATTACATTTAAGGAGGTGATGGATTCAAAAATTATTATATAAAATAAAAGGAGGTAAATTGTGAAAAGAAAAATTTGGGCAATGTTTTTAGTGATATTTGTATTCAGCATGATTACTTTTGTTTTTTTTGGTTGTGGAGAAAAAAATCCGTATCCAAATCGGCAGCATATAACGATGCTGATCGTCGAACATGAGTATGATAAAAGAGAAGATGCTTATTGTGAACTGAACGAGCAAGAAAACCATAAAACAATAGAGATCGAGTTTGATGGGCGATACCGATATTTTAGGGCACTTGCTCTGTTTGATGATGGTACAATTAAACATTTAACGGATGAAAATAGGATTACATGTGATGTAATGCACTATATTTCTCCGGAGGGCGAAATTGATTATAGTCCGAAAGATGGAATTTATGAAATCGGTACTTATGAGATTCGTTTTGTGATGAAGCCAGATAGCACATTGGTATTTCCTTTTACAGGAAGATTAACGGTGAATATTTTACCAAGGGAGAATTTTTAATGAGAACAAAGAGATTGTGGATAGGCAGTCTATCGATTACATTGATATTGTCACTTATGTGCAGTTTATTGTTATTATTTCCTTCGCAACGGGTACAGGCTGAAACGAGTATAGAAGATAAATGTGCACAATATACGAGTACAGATCTTTTAAAGAATACAAGTTCAGGAAAAGATATTTTTGATTTCGCTTCAGAATTAAATATCGCGGCATATGGCGCGCCGATTCGGGATTTACCGAATGTAATTCCGATAGAGTATCTGAGGCTAAATGGAGAGCCTGTTGTATATAAATACGTAGGTGAGGAATATGGCTTTTTGGTTGTACATTCATATCATAATGTCCCTCCTAATAACGGCGAAATAGCATTTTTACACATCTTTGTATTTGATTTTCAATGGACATTTGAAGGTAATCGTCAGGTCATGAGAGTGACCCCGATTGTGAGTGAGAACTTCAAATATGGATTGAACGCGGAAGGAGTAGAAACCTGGTATAAGAGCGATGCAAAATATACATATCAACTAGGTGGTTCTACCACTACTTTATATTTTGATAAGGACTTTCAACTTAGGAATGTCGGTTTCAGTACGCTTTTACTCAATGAAAACGCAGTTAATTATGGAGAGCGAGGATATTCCAAACAGAAAGATGACGGGCTGATTATCCAACAAACTCTATTTAATTTTAAAGGAGTAAAACAATTCAGTGGAAACGGCTTAGAAGAATTAGGAATTTTTGCTTTAAATCAAGCTTTAGGAAGAATACCTATAGTTGGGGATGTTATAACCACTAGTAAAGATTTTTGTGAAGTCATTGATGCTTTTATAACGGATACTAAAGACATTGATTTCACTACGCCTGAAGATAAGTTTATTTTTACAGAGGCATCAAGATCACAGCAAGCAGCCGATGATTCGTATGAAACGTTTACGCGTGCGAGTAGTATTAATCCGGCAAACGACATATATATCGATGTTGGCGGCTATGCAGAGTGTGTCACTCTGTTGAGCGATACAAATTATCGTAGTCGTTTATTAGAGCAGATGCGTTTTGACATAGTTTCGGTAAAAGCAGATAAAATTACATATTATAATGATAATTATGACAATGGCAATAGAAAACCGTTTTTAACTACATATAGTCAATCTTTATTTTCAGAAGCAGCACCGGTAACTGAGATGGATAATAAACCCATGGAAACCAGTGCGGATATCTATTTATTAGAAAACGGAAATCAGAAATTTTCTTATACGCCGTATGCATCAGGGAATTATCAAATTTATGATATTAATAAAGTTCTGAATATAAAAGTAATGGACCAATCCGGATCGACTTTATGGACCGGAATTGGAAATGCAAGCGTTCAATTATCAAAAGGGAAAAAGTATACGATTATCGTCAGCGGACAAAATGCCGTCCGTTCTTCTTTGCATATAAAATTTACGCCGATTGCTTTTAACAACGGGACAAAAAATATTACTTTGAATGGAGGAGAGGCGGTATACTTTAGCGTTGACTTAAATAATCGGAATTATCTCGTCGATACGTTTGATAAAAATTTCGAAGTAAATCTGTACGGGGATTCTTTTGATAAGTATATAAAAATGGAAATGAATTCTGTTTTTATAATGACGGTCATCATAAATCCGTTGTGTTGGAAATTGTAAACCGAGATAGTAATAAAGTTCAAAATGCAAAAATAACTTTAGGAGATGGGCTTGCAGTTGAATTAGATAAACCTGTAGAAACGACGATTGAAACTAAAATCATATTTTCATTTACAGCACCAGTTACCGGGCTTTATTATA
>OGQM01001747.1_pt1 | contig 14348 bp, 14 predicted proteins | sample 1553191 | NCBI WGS metagenome assembly OGQM01 (sample SAMEA2579954, study PRJEB22360) | human gut metagenome | biome: human gut; feature: human-associated habitat; material: faeces | place: Denmark | collected 2008/2010 | reverse complement strand
TCGACCATTCCCCACCCCTCTCGCATTTCCCCATTGTGCAACTTGCACAAACCACATGCAACTTGCACAAACCACATGCAAAATATTTGTGCAAAATTACTATTGACAACATTTGTCAATCGTAAATTTACACAAACTTATTTCGTAAATTTTGGTGGTTTATTTTGTCGAAACTGGGTTGAATAATTTATCTAATTTTAGTAATATATAATCATACTTATGTTTCTAACAAACTTCAAATTTTAAGTTGTGTATAAGTGGGGTAACGGAAAGCCACGATATTTGAATAAGGTTAGACAAGTAAATAATTAAATAAGGAGATACTAACATGAAAGTATTCAAAATCTATTATGAAACTGAAAACGGTGTTGAAATTAAAATCACACTTGCAAAGTCAAGAAGAAGTTTAAAACTTCCAGTTGTAAACACAGACCTTGTTATTAAAATTGTAGATATTACGGAAGAATTTAAAAACAAGGTAAAAGGCGACCTTGAAACCATTGTTGAAAAGACAGGCAACGAAACAATCATAAAAGATATTGTTTCAGTATTAATAGCAGTTGAATTATATTAATTAAGAAAAGGAGATAATAAACATGAAAAATCAGAACATTGAAAACACAGAGGTAGCAACAGTTGATAACGGAGTAGTAGCAGTTGAAAACAATGGAGATATTGCAACATACACTATTGACGATTTAACAAATGTAAATAGTGCGTTTTTCTGCTCAATACAGGACGACGGAACAAGGGAAAGCAAAGTAAAGATTTACAATGCTTTAAACACACAGGGAGAACAGTTAAGCGACCATCTTAACGAAGAATTGAAAATTGTTGATGTATCAGCACATACCATTAATGTTATGGATAAAACAACAGGGGAACTTTCACAGACTATGAGAACTGTTCTCATTGCAGAGGACGGAACAACATATCAGGCAGTATCTGGTGGTGTAATTTCATCATTGCAGAAGATTTTTGCAATCGTAGGTTTCCCAAGTTGGAAAGATGAACCAGTTGTATTAAAGCCAGTCAATGTAAAGACAAATAACGGTTTTAAAGTTTTAACACTTGAATTAGTATAATACTATGTTACTATCGGGTAAATTACGATTATTTAAACCCTATAACAAATGAACGCACCCTATCACAACAGGGTGCGTTTGATTTAATTAAAATGTTGGATAATTACAACAACATGATTGAATGTGGTTTGAATAGTTACGAAGATAAAATTTACTTTGTTAAACAATATTTTGAAAAAGGAGATTAACAACATGATAAAACACAATGATATAAGAATAGATAGGAAAAAAATACACCCATGGTTAAGTTACAAGATTGATTTACTACTTAAAAAGTGCAATAAACAAGGTATCTACCTTATTATTACCGAGGGTTTTAGAACGGTTGAATATCAAGACAAACTTTATGCACAGGGAAGAACAACACAAGGTAAGATAGTAACTAACGCAAAAGGGAAAGACTATCAAAGTCAACATCAATGGGGCATTGCCTTTGATATAGCCATTAATGATACTAAATTACTGTATGATGTGCCAACGATTACAAAAGTCGCTAAAATCGCAAAAGCGAAAGGTGTAGGACTTGCGTGGGGTGGCGACTGGGTAAGTCCTGTTGATATGCCACACTTCTACTTGAAAAAGTGGGGAGATACCACAAGCAAGTTAAAATCAACTTACAAAACACCCGATAAATTCCGTCTTGAATGGACTATGACAGTACGAGGAACGAAAAAAGGCTTGAATATATGGAACAAAGCACGAACTAAAGTCAAATATAAAAAAGTGCCTAACGGTAATGAAGTAAACGTTATGTATATTAAGGGTAAGTATTCTAAAGTTGAGTATCTCGGTACAGTTGGCTACATGAAAGTTAAATATCTAAAATAACATTTAAAGGGTGGAATATTCCACCCTTTTTCTTATCTCATGCGATTATAACAAAAAATCATACCTTTTCGCTTTTTCCTGTTATAAATGGGTGGAGAACTGCCACCAGTAGGACGTGCTACAAACTGCCAACCACCCTCATACCAGTTAGTTACAGATATTTGCTCGGCAGGTGGTAAACTGTCCGTGTGTGCTCCAACTAATTCACTTGCACCGTTTTCATCAACTGAAAAAACAACCTCGGTATGTCCGTTTTCTCCGTCATTGTAAAAAACAATGTCGCCACGCTTTAAATCCTTTTTGTCCTTATACTCAAACACATTAAATCCTAGTTCTGTTAGTTCTGTTTTTTGATTTCCAGTTGTAAACTGCGTGTCTAAAGCATAACCACCCCCATTATGTAACCCAAACGAAACAAACGACGAACAATCAAAGTATTTACCGTCATAAGTCCAAGGTACACCATGCCCCGAACCTAACTTATATAAGTAACTGTTATTGTTTGCGATTTGCTCACACCAATTCAAAAAACCGTTTATACTTCCACTATCGGAAACGTCGCCACCTACTAAATCAATGAATTGTAACGCTCCTAAATGTCCGTTATTATCTCCGTTTGTACGACGTTTTATATTCTCGTCGCTTTGGTCTAAAGGTCTTTCATAATTGCAAAGCCACGCACCAGTTAGATACTCTATGTCATGTGTGGTATCTTCGATAAATTCTTTAAAAGTCAAAGGGTATCTTGTAGTCTTTATCCATTGTATACCGTTTTTAACTTCGTAGTCAATCACAGATAATTGAGTATAGATAGTATCGTAAGAACTGCCCTGTTTTATTGCTTTTGCCCTACTAATCAAGTTTGACTTTGGTGTCCATTGTACTAAACCGTAACCACTACCCCCACCGACTTCATTAAGTTGTGGGGATAATGTACTTTCAAAACTCATGTTGCCTAAAATCGCACAAATTGAGTTATTGCCCCATTCGTAACTAGATAAATTTTGAAAGTAATTAGTTATTGCTTTAGCATTAAATTTTTGTTGCTCAACTGTCAAGTAATTGTCGCCACCGTACCAACTACCAGTTTTATCGTTGTAAATCTTTGCCATAATATCACACATTTAACCTTTTGTACTCATCATATTTATACATATAGCCTAAAGCGTGCCACATTGTCACACCATTGTCAAACATTTGTTTTATAACGGAAAGTGCGTCCTGTGGCACATTTCCAATCATATTGATACCACTTGTTTTTATATAATTCCAGTAAGGTCTACTGTTAAACTGTGGTACTTTTATGGTGTTTACTTTATATCCGAACATTGAAAAATAATCGTCAATCATTTTAATGTTTTCAGCAGTAACCGTTATTAACTGCCCCTTAAATCCAATTTGCCCACAAATGATATTACCAACACCAGTATACGCACCATGCGACACGTTGGCTTTACTTTCTTGGTCTTTTAAACTGCTGTCGATTGCCTGTCTTTGGTTATATGAAGATACCATAGCGTCTCCAATTCCCTCGGCTGTTCCAAGTGCAGACGACACAACACCCATAACGTTACCTGTTGCAATATTTCCAACCAATCCGACAGCACCGTTTACACCTGCTTTTACGATAGACGCTTTTTCGTTCCTGTCTATCGTGCTGTATTGGTTAGCGATAGAATTTTGATTTGCAGATAAATAGGCACTAAATGTATTAGTAACATATGGTAACTCAATATTAGTTTGACCTTGTATTGATTTGTCAAAGTTTTTGGAAACTCCGTCATAACTTGCAAGATAGCCGAAACTTGTGTTGCCCTCAATACATGGAAAGTAGTATCTAAATTTTACAGTTGCTTTGTCGTCTGCAAGTTCAAATTGTCCGTAAAGGCTTGAACCGTTGTTATTTGTTATGTTAGCGAAACAATAAGGGTATGTAAAGCACTTTTTATTAATTGGTGTGTAACCGTCAATCGTGCTAGGTTTTGACAAATCCCACTCTAACATAGTAGGTAAATCATTATTAATACCTACATATTTAATCATGTCTTCGCCTGTGTCCCAGTCATAACCTTGTTTTTGAATTTTAGAGGGTATTGCACTTTTAGGAACTGAATACATTCCACTTACACCGTCAAGTTTGTTTCTTGAAGTCAACAAGTCAATAAAATATGAAACAGTTTCTAAATCATCTGAAAAAATAATTGCTGTACTTTGTTCAAATCTGCTAGGCTTACACGTTGACGGTATTGGTTTGGGATTGCTATGTGTTAGACTTACAGCGTCCCTTGTATCACTTAATGTTATACAAAAATACATACCGTCGTTGTTTCCGTCTAAAACTTCACTTGATTGTATAACGTATTCATCAACTGGCAAACCCTCGTCAATGATATATTTTCCAAAAGTGTCATTTTCGACGTGTTCACGTTCAACAAAACTATCTTTAAGCGTAATTTGATAACAATATGTCTGCCAATAGTCGTATGAGTAATGAAGTATAACGGTGTTTAGGTTAGATTTCCATTCAACTTTATCAATGAAAATATAATAACGTTTGTTATTTTCAACGATACAACCGTAATTATATTGATTTCCTACATAGTAATTTACTTGTAGTCGTATTTGCTGTTTAGTCTTGTCACAACTTGCTAACTCTTTGATACTTCTATCCTCGTAATTATCAAAAGCGTTATCTCTTGCATTTTTGCTTGAATAGTAAACTTGATTTGCATAATCATTGATAGGAAAGTTTTTGTATAGTTTTAAATCCATAAATCACACCACCTTTTTAATAAAGTATTGAACTAAATAAACAAGCGTTTTCAATTTCATCAAGGTAAAATTGAACGACATCAGTTTTTAAGTTCATGTATTTTTCGATTAAATCGGTAGGGTTTCCGTCGTAACCCTCGCTTACTTCCTTAAATAAATTTTCGTTTAAAAATTCATTTGTTCCGTTGCTGTTTAATTCATTTACACCGTTGGAATTAGTGACGCTGTTTCTTTCGTTTTTGTCGCTTGAATTACTAGAAGAATTTCCTGTAAAATCATTAGTGTTTGAGTTGGTAGACTTACTATGTGATTTGTTGTTGTCTGCGTCTGTTACAAAGTTTTTAGCAACTGAAAATAAATCATCAATATTTACAGCGTTTGACGGTGTATCAGAATGTAAATCATAACTTGTACTTGTATTTTCATTTGTTCCGTTATCGGTAGTTTTGTTTTTCGTTTCTGCTGTCGTTTTGCTGTCGCTGTTGCTTGTATCGTTTACATTCGTTACATTTTCAGTTTTTCCGTTGCTGTTGTTTGTGCTTTTAGAATTTCCTTTTGAACTCTCGTTTCTGTCCGTAACGTGTGAAAATGTCTTTAATGGATTGACTTTCAACAATTCACTTTCATAAACTCTTGTTGCCCTATTTTTACTAGAACGCAGAACATCACGCAACTTTAATTTAAAATCAAGCGTTGTGTAAAAGTTCATGTTTCGACTGTAAAACCTATCGCAAAATGATTGTATAAAGTTATTCCATAGAGTATCGTCATTTTTGAAAAAGTAAACCTTTTCAGTTGATAACCAAACACCAACAACGTTATATAAATCCTCATAATTAAAGTTATCTTTGTATAAATCCAACAAATCAGCCAATTTCATTGTATAACTCGGATTGTTCACATACATATTATTCAACCTCACTTTCTACCACATTAACTAAATTGTTTACCGTCTTGTAAATATTATCGTCAACCGAAACTTTATAACCAGTTCCGAACTTTTCATTGATACCCTCGATAAATGCTTTTCTGTTATCCACACGATTTGAAAGCAATGTATTTTTAATATCATCATTGCTTGATATTTCGTCCGTGATTAGTCTTTCTTTTTTATTCGGGTTAACAAGAGAAGATAGTCCTGTTGTTGTCAAGAACTCGTTTAACACGTCACGAAGTCCGTTATAATAGTCGTCAACAGTTGTTGGCTGTGTAAACTCCATTGTTTTATAACTTTCTTCTTCACGTTTCTTTTTAACAATGATTGGATTTCCTGTCCTGTGGTTGTTAAACTCCTGCAATACCTCATTAAATGCGTTTTCGTTTGGAACTTCGAATATTGCAGTTTTTCTCGATAAAATGATAGCGTTCTCAATAGATACTTTTAATTCTGCAATCTGTTCGGCGAACTGATAACATAGAACACTATCGGATATAGTAGGTAAATCATAGTTGTAACCGATAACACAATCTTCAAGTTTTAAGTGTTTACTTTTTCCGTCGGGTAATATTAAATCATAAGCAGAATATTCCCCCCAGTTATTAATTGAACCTACTGGGGAACACGGTGCAACCACAATCCCTAAATCTTTATCATTATACGCACAAACGTATGACGAACTGAAAAAAGCGTTGTTTATACGTCGCTTTAGTTGTCGTGGAACATCTTCATAAGTGAATATGCCACACATAATGTTAGATAAAACACCATACCAAAGGGTAGACCATTTTAAATGATTTGTGATTGCTTTGTCGGTTTCGTTTTGTGGTTGTAACATAAAAAACATGAGGTTATCTAATTTTGTAATATCAAACATTTTCAAATCTCCTTTCATTTAATAAAAGGGTGGGTAAAATTCCCACCCTAAAATAATTTACTTATTAAATTCCACATAATTAACAACAATGTAAACATCTGAAACAGGTGTTGCAAGTGTTGAAGATGGTTGCCAACCCCCCGAAGTTGAACCTTTATATTCCTGTAATGTAAAACTTGTACGACTTCCCGAATAGGATAAATAAATGTCGTCGCCTGCTCCAGGATATGTAAGTTTCTGTAAACTGTAACAATCCATAGGAACTGTGTTACTGTTACCAGTTGTAACAAGCATATACTCGTCTGAATACATTTGAGTACCTAAAAGCATAATGTCTTTAACATCTGTCAATCCGATTAATTCCGTCATGTTGATACTTCCATAACCACTGTAAGAAGTTATTAAACATCTTTTTTCGCTAACGTCGTAAATAACATTATTTGCTGTGTCAACATATGGTATAGAATGATAAAATGAATTGTATGCAGGTGTTGTTTTAATAACCAATCTTTTCAATTTACCTTTTTTTGTTTCTCCGTCAACATCAAGTTCGACTTCTGAAATTTTATCTTCAAGAACAAGCACAGTATCATCAAATTTTTTTTCTAAATCTGTGACTTTTTGAGTGACTTCATTCTCTAAATCAGTTATTTTTCCGTCAACTTCTGTTTCTAAAGTTTCCATACGATTTTTTAATGATACGTTAGTATCATTCATTGTTCTTGCAAATTCGTCTAACTTGTTAAAGTTTTCGTTAAAGACTGCATGACTAGGTACGTCCGTACCGTCAATGATGTTTAATTGTAAGTTTTCTGTTTTCTGCATGATTAATTACCTCCAAAAAATTTTTTATTGTATTCAGTTGTGTACATATTTTCAAGTAGAACACTTTTCATTTTTCCGTCTGTTCCCATAAGATTATGATTTGCGAACTCTACCGTGTAGAATGATAAAGCGTTCCAAGTGAAATAACGATTGTTAGGTCTTGTGTTTAGTTTATTTTCTAAACTATCCCATGTTACAGAAGAACTTGTATAATTTATGTTTCTGACTAATAAAGTAGTAACTTGATTATTTACGTCCGTTATAACAATCGTTTTTTCATAACTGTTAAATGTTGAAAGTGGAAATAAAACACCACTACCTGTGAAATCTGTATAAGGCTGTCCGTCAATTAGTATAGTAGATATTGCATTAAGACACACGATATGCAAACCATTAACATCTAAATAGTCAGTATTTGCATACTGTGGTCGTTCATATTTAAGCCATATGTTATAATTACTGTTAGGTTTTACAAATCCTGTCATGTCAACATTCTCCCCACTGCAAAGGCTTTCAAAAGTATTCCAATCAATACCGTTTTTAATCTGTAAAACGTGTGTTAAGTCCTGTATAGCGTCTTTTGTTGATTTTAAAAATCCGTCAACTGGGGAATAAATAACGTCATTTCCGTTCATTATTAAGTCGTAAAGTTCTTTATAGATTTCATCAATGTAAACATAGATTTTACTATCTTCCGTGTCAATGTAAAGCCTTAAAGCCTTTTCTACCTTTTGAATTTCTTCCCTTATAGTAACCATTGACGAAGATAACAAATCAAGTATAACTCTACCTCTATCATCAACATATGTTTTCATGTTGTTGTTAAGAGTGTCACTATAAGTTTTTAAAGTTGTTTCAAGTTCCAACAACTCTTTTTCAATTTTTTCATTCAACGCTTTTATTTGTTCGTCGGTGTATGCGTTTGCGTCGATTTCCAAGTTATTAACATAATCAACAACGTTATTAACTTTTGTGATAATCTGATGAATAACTTGTATCGTCGAAAGTGCATTATCAACAGAAATATTCTGCGTCAATGTAAATGGTGTTAGTCGCATTTATCTATCTCCTTTCTTAAAATTTTAGGGTGTGCTTTATACACACCCTTATAATTAATCTGTGATAGTAGCACCGTTTTCAATGAGGTTATCGAAATAACCCTCTGGGATAACACTTTCTTCAACTTCATGTGCCAATACATTACAGCATACAAACGGAGAAGTTGAAAGCGTCTGCCATACATGAAGATATGAGTTTTTCGCCCTAACCGTTGGCAAGTTATTTTCTTCAAGTCCGTTATCGGGGTCGTCCAGTACACGAATAAAATTCTTATCACAGACAAAACCGTCAATCTGATAATACTTTGCGTTGGTATCTTCGCCACGCTTAATATAACCTAAAAAGTCAACCTCTGTTACATTGTCAACATTGAAAGCAACTTCGTCTTTGTTAAACGCTGACGCTAAAACTCTTGTTGAAATTCTGTTTTTAATTGTGTAAGGAAGAATTAAAGCAATATCTTCTTTACCACAGCAAGGCAAGATTTTAGTATTTTCGTTGTCGTTACCATATGCCGAATTAGTTCTATCACGGAACTTGAAACTTGAAGCAATATCCTTTACAGTTTCAACGTAAGTGATACCACTTTCTTCATTTGTAACTTCATCAACATTAATAATCTTTAAATTGTTGTTCTGTGCAGAAGAACGAAGTAACTCAATCATATAGATATACTCCTCTTGATAGTCGCTTTCATAAAGAGTATTAACCTTGTCATTGATTAAGTTTTCTAAATCGTCAAAACTGTTCAAAGCCTGTGCCATTTCCTTTTTACTGATTGTGATAGGGAAAATTCGACGACGGTTTAAACGGTGGAAACATTCAGCGTATTCAGTTGAATATAACTTGAACATTTTAGCAATGCCCTCGGTTGTAAACTCAAAGTCCATACCCTCAACAAGTCCACTTGCAATTTCTCTAACGTCGATACCTAAACCGTTAGTTTTACGTTTGAACTTTGCTAAAGGATTTTCAAACTTGTTGATACGGTTTAAAATACTGTCGCCAATCACATTGATTAAGCCTGTGAAAAATTCATTTTTCTGTATGCTGTATTCTTTCAAAGGATTTGCAAATTTTACAAACTCGCCTTTGTCATTCAGAATTGGAACACGTTCCTTGTATACTTCGCTTGCGTTCTGCCTTATGTAATTAATTACATTAATTGTTTTATTTTCGTTTGCCATTGTTAAAATCTCCTCTCTTAAATTAATACATCTTCAAGGTCGATTTTTTCCTCAACCTCTGGTTCTTCTTTTGTTTCGGTTGCTGTCGGCATCATGGAAAGAAGTTGTAAATTTTTTTCTTTTAAACTTATAACTTCACTTTTAAGTGTTTCATTTTCACTTTCAAGTGTGTTTTTAGTTTTCTCCAATTCGTCAACCTCTTTGATACTTTCAGCAATATCAACTACAATTTCATCAATACTTTTATAATTTTTATTTGCTAATTCGTGAATTTTCATGTTTTAATCTCCTTTCATTCACTTAATTTTTTAAAAAACTCCGATAATTTTGGGGGTATGCATTTACGGTTCATGTTTCCTATGTTTTCTATAATGCTTATACACTCCATAATTATAATATATCCACATACAAGCGTTACAGGATTAAAAGGTATACCAACATTTAAGTAAACAATTCCTTTTTTAACGTAGATTGCAAAAATAATTATAAGTATTTCGCTTATTTTATGTTTTCCACCCTCACGTATAATAGAACTGTCAACCTGTTTATTAAACCATGCTTTTACAAATCCTGTAATAACATCTAAAACAATACCCACCAATGCCACAATTATAATGTTCTGCATTGTTCTTTTTCCTTTCCTTTATCTAGTAGATTGTTGTAACTATAATCTATCTTTGTTGGTTCTCTTGCTTTCTTTTCTTCCTTTGGCTTTATTCCAACAACTAAATTATAAAAATCTTCTAATGTCATAATTTTAACCCCCTTTCCCTTAATATCTTGTAAAGTTCTACATCTCCGAAAATTATATCTTTGTTCCTAAACTTGGAAATGTCGAATATTGGATAATGATTTCTAATATCATCATCAGCCAATTTATAAGTTGGCAAATCGTCTATAATACTAATATACAGACCGTGACTATTTTTGTCAATATCTGTTCTAATTAAGTATATTTTGTTGTTGAAAATATCATGTACACTTACATACTCTATATGTTCAAATTGATATTCATTATTTACTTTTTTAAATGTTATACCGTCGTCAATCGAAGTGATGAACCTATAACCGTAATAATAATGTTCGTTAAATATATCCACGTTTTCAAGGGCAATCAACAACCAGTCATTTGAACCTATAACCTGTTTTGGTAATTCGTAAGCGTCTAACCCTGTAACCTGTGCATTATCTGGCAACCTCAATAATCGTGGTATATCTGTAACTTTATTTGTTACCGATTTTGTAAACTCCAATAGAACAACACAAGGTTCATCATACTGGGAATTGTCAATAAAAGTGTAAGTATTTCCTGCTTTTAGTTTCATAGCGTTAATGCCGAACATTTGAAAATATGGGTTGTAAGGTGTTAAAACGTTACCTATAAAATAAACCTTAATATCTTCACGAATACGCACAATCGTTGATAAAAGCGATTTGAAATTGTCTACCTCGTCTATTGAATAACCATAATCATTTCGTAAAGCAAATTCGTCAAATATAATATTGTTTACTTTTTCGTAGTTGATTGACTTATAATTTTGTTGTCGCATTATTGGTATAACTTTACCTAACACTTCGCCACTTTTACAAAACTCATTTACAAGCAGTTCACCGTCTTTTATATATTTCTTATGCTCATTTATATAGTAAGTGTTTCCCCTGTATTCAATGTGAATATCGTACTTGTGCAATGTTTCAATGTTTATTTCTGTAAACCATTGTTTTTGATGTATTGCTTTCAATTCGTCTTTGTATCGACAAAGTTTTATAAATTGTGCATTGTAATTGTAAAAATCTTCAAGAATTATATCCCTCTGAATTGATGTTGTCTTTCCATTGGAACGTGTTCCGACTGTAAATAAAAAATCATATTCATATTTTTTCAAACCGTCGAAAGAATGGAAGTTATACTTTTGATTTTTTCGTTTTTTAAATCTGTTTAATTCGTCAAGTGCATTTTTCAAATTTTCTTTATTTATCATAATAGCATACCTCTTATTAAAAATTCGTCGTTGTCGTCGATTTCTCCACTTTCATATTTATTATTAATGAGTTCGTCAATGTTATCAAATCCATGTTCAATACAATTTTTAATATCCTCATAACTAGATTGTTCATTTATTTTTGTAGGAAAAACTAAACTTTCGATTGTTGCTTTATCCTCTCCCAGTTTAACAGATAGATTGTTTAAATAATCGTCATAGGCTTGTCCGTTAAATATTCCATGTTTACCCATGATACGCATTACTTTAACCTTGAAACTTTCGTTGACGTGTTCGATTATCTTTTGTTTGTTCTCCCTGCTGTAAAATCTGTTAGTTGATTTTTGATTTTGATTATACAAATCAAAACGGTATTTTACTGTACTTGTTTTACTTATTTCGCCTTTATTCCACTTGTCAACATAATCAACATAATATTTATACAAATCTTTTTCTTTCTTTATATCTGTTTTATTAGATATACCGTATTTTTTAACGTAATAGTTTAAAGTTCGTAATTTTTGTTTATGCTCCTGTTTAAACCAATCGGGTACTATCATTTTAATTTCTCCGTTTTTAGTTTTTTCAAATTCCAATCCGTACATATCGGGGTTGTAATATGTTCCGTCGCTTGATTTCTTTAGACCTAAAGCACGAATACCTCTATTTCGTTTTGTGTTCAATTTTCAATTCTCCTTTCTTATCTAGTTTAATTATAGTTTTTCGACAAAAAATGTCAAAGTTTTTGTCGTACATCATGCAGATAAGTCTAGCGTATGAATACCATGTTTTACTAGCAAAATCTCGCATAGTTACGTCAACTGGTTCAAGGACTACACCACTACATACCGTGTTAATATAACCGTCTATGTCAATATCAAAATCGAAAAAGTCATATTTGCTTGCTAACTTATTAGCGACCGATTTGTCAAATACCGTGCCATAGTGATAACAACATTCGATAAGTTCATCAAAGTTTTTTTCATAATAATTAAACAACTTATTGTATAGTTCTGTCGCCTTTGGCAATCCCGATATAGTAGCCTTTACAACTGGGTTTTTGTTCTTGTCGTATTCAAGTTTTATATATGACTTTGTTCCTAAACTGGCGAACTTAATAGCAGTATATTCATGTTCCAACTGTCCGAATTTCGTCCATTCGTAACCTTTAAGATTAAGCATTTGTAACTTATTAAACTCTTTAACAAGTTTATGTGCTAGTGGTGTATCGTCTGTTTTTATGCTGTCTGTATCAATGTAATAAACGTTTAAACCACTTGTAATAAATTTATAAGCAATGTATAAAATACTTGCCCTTGCGTATTGTGGAACATATAAACCATAAATGTAACTTGTTTTATGTTGTGCGTTTTTATATTCTTCAAAGGTTTCTAGTTCGCTTTTCCACTCTCTTTCAATATCATCATAGTAAAATCGTTCATGCAACAAGTGTTGTGCATTATCTCCGTATAAAGCGTTCAAATCACTTTTAACATCTAAATACATTTTTTTCGCTGTTGATAACTGATTGAAGTAATTGGTTTCATTATTTATCATGTTTCTGAAATGTTCGTCCTGTATCTCTTTTTCTGTGTAAATATGAAAAGTGTTCATATTCTCTACAAGTTCATTATAGATTTTAAATTCTATTTTACGCTTTGCAAGATAAAGTATAGAATTAATCTTGAATTGATTTGATTTCCTGTATCTGCTTGCTGTTTCCAAGTATTCAACATCTATCAAATCAAAATCATAAAATAGTTTTAAAGTTATCATATCAATACAAGTTACATACATTTTAATTGGTGTATTTATTTCGTGTATTTTACCGTTTATAATTTTGCAGTTTAACATATTTCGCAACGGTTCTATTTCTGCAATTTTTGGCGTTCCAATCGGTGTAAATTCAAACTTTGCTTTAACATTATTCAGAATAACAATAGCATTAAACATTGTACGCAAAGGTTTGTTGTAAATTAAATTTTTTTCTGTTACACCTCGTAAACACTTTTCAAGCATTACTTTGTTGTTTCCTTTGTATTCCTCAAATTCGCTAGGAAAATACCTTGTAAGCATTTGAAAAGGATAATCACTTGCAAAATCAAACGACGCTAATTTTTTCAACACGTCGCCTATAAATTTCGCATTGGAATAAACTAACCCACCTTGAAAAAGCGTTTCCCAAAACAATAATTGTTTTTCTGATTTCGCTTTTTCCAAACCACATAAATACTTGTTTAATCGCATACACTTACCCTTTTTCTTTTCTCCGTATTTGTTAGTGTATTCGTTAGTAACGTTTACTTTTGGGTTTTGCTCACAGTTAAAACGCATTATGCCAGTTTTTGTGTAAGGTATTTGATTAGCACTTGTTATATATTCGTTAAGGTTGTAAAGCCTGTAAACACCTTTCAACATAATTTCAACATCACGATAATTGTATTCAATTTCTTTATCTTCTAATTTTGTCAAAGGTGTTCTAATTTTCGTGTAGTTAAAATCAAGTTTTTCTAGTCCTATATCCTTACCAATTTCACGTATAGACTTATCAAGCAATAAATAACTACATCTAAATTCTAAATTACCACAGCGAACATATAAAGGCTTATTTGCCTTTAAAAATAGATTTTGCTTTATATCGTTTTTGTTGTATTTTTTAAAAAATTTACTGTTGTTTGAAAAGAACGAAAATTCGTAACTAAAGTTATGAATGTAAATTATATATTGTTTATCTTCTGCAACTGCTGTTTCGTTTAAATTAAATAAATAAGTATCTAAATCTTTGTAAGTTCGACC
>OGQM01001744.1_pt1 | contig 14374 bp, 8 predicted proteins | sample 1553191 | NCBI WGS metagenome assembly OGQM01 (sample SAMEA2579954, study PRJEB22360) | human gut metagenome | biome: human gut; feature: human-associated habitat; material: faeces | place: Denmark | collected 2008/2010 | reverse complement strand
CCGCCACGAGTCGGTCTGTGCCATACTTCTTTTCAAGCGACAGTATGCCGCGGCAGCTGCTGAAGGATTTCGGCGGATACTGCATCATGGCATCCACTTCGCGCAGGTAGTCGAGGACGATGTTGTCCATTTCGGCGGCTCGCTTGAAGAGTTCCTCAAGATCCTTGTCGTAAGGGCCGTAATGACCGGGCAGGTTGTGTTCCTTCTTCCATGAGTAAGTGTAAGGGATGTCGCAGCGGTCGTGTGTCGCCACGAGATTGAGGCCGCAGTAGATTTCCACCGTGTCCGCGTCATAAAGGATCACCACCCGTTTGCCGACATGTTCGCGCGGCACGCTGTAATGGTGCTTGAACAGGGAGACATAGCAGTTCTTTCCGACGGTCATCAGCTTTCGCTCCTTGATGACGAACGGTTTTTCGGGAAGGGGACGCAGGAAGTCCTTTTCGCCCTGCAGGAACATGTCTTTACGCGACATCTTCCTTCCTGCCATCAGCCTTTCATTGAAGTCGTGCAGCGATATGTGGATCGCCGTGTTCAGTTCGTCCAGCGACGGGAACACCATCCCCTCTATGTCAAGATACACTGACTGGTACAGCAGCTTGACCGCGTTCTCCACCAGAGCCTTGTCTTTGGGGTGACGAACCCGTGCTGGATATACGGCGCATCCGTAATGTTCGGCGAAGGCCGCGAACTCCTCGTTGATCACAGGTTCGTTCCGGTCGCTGGTCTTTACCGCAGCCTTCAGATTGTCGGGCACGATGGCTGCCGTTACGCCCCCGAAGTATTCGAACGCGTTCTGACAGGCCTTGATCAGGTCTTCCTTACGTTGCGACCACACTGCCTCGCAGTATGTGTAGTGGCTGAACGGAAGGATGGCGACGAACACTTCCGCTTTCTTGACCTCTCCCGTCATTCCGTCCACGACCTCCAGCTTGTCTCCGGCGAAGTCGACATACATCTGGTCGGCGGCGTAGTGCTCGACGTGTCCCACAACCGTGGTGTGGAACCTGTACTGCCGGACGGAGCGTTTGAACACGGACTCCTGAAAGCCGTCGGGATGCTCGCTTCTGTACTCGTTGAAAAGCTTGCGGACTGTCATGCCCTTGCGGGAAAGCCGGGCGACATAGCCCGGTATCAGTGCGTCAAGTTCCAGTTGACGCTGCGACGGCTCGCGGTGACGGAACTCCGTGCATCCGAACATCTCACGGAGATGCTCTTCCGAGAGCTCAAGCAGCTGTTCGGCAGTCTTGCCGCTTGAAATGAACAGCCGGACATACTTGCGTACGGTGTTGCGGGAAAGGTGAAACGTGTTGGCCGTCTCTTTTATTCCCATTCCGACTGCGTAACATCGAAGGATGTTTTTTAATTTTGCAATCATATTGTGTAGTTTTTGAGATTGATCCCCGCCGTGCCAGGACAAGGAGTCTCAAAGCTACAAAAAAATTCCCCTGCCGATGCTTCGACAGGGGTCATTTTTATTTCGCCCGCAGGGGTCAATCTTATTTTGCCCAAAGGGGTCAGTCCCGCGTGCCCGAAGGGGTCAATCTCACGCGCCTTTTCCAACACTGAAACAACGGGACTTCTCATCGTTATCGGCCACAATTTCCTTGCGGTCGTTCCACCACTCTGTAATGGGGGCAGTATGCTCCAGTTTCATCGATTTAGTCTTGGAGAAATGCTTATAACCCTCTGGCATATCAAGACGATAGAACCATGTCTCTTTCGTCGAATAGCCTTCGGGGGCACCTTCAGCACGCTCGTTGTTAAAGAAAACTATATTAGTGGCAATGCCAGTGTAAGGGGCAAAAATACTACCGGGCAGGCGGATTATTGTATGGAGATTGAAATCCTTGAGCAATTTGGCTCGAATAGCTAACTTAGCATTGTCAGCACCGAAAAGAAATCCATCGGGTATGATGACAGCCGCACGTCCCCCTTTTTTGAGTCGGTACATTATCAACACCATAAAGAGATCAGCGGTCTCGCTACTGCGCATATCCATCGGAAAATTCGATTTGATATTGCTCTGCGTACTGCCGCCGTATGGCGGGTTCATGGCTATTACGTCAAGTTTATACTCAGGTTTGATGTCGGCCACATTGATTCCGAGAGAATCGCAATGCCGAATATTGGGAGCCTCGACATCGTGGAGGAGAAGATTTGTAATGGACAGCAGGTAAGGGAGAGGCTTCCACTCTTGACCTATAACGGCAGACTGATATTTCTCGCCGTCGGCTGTGGTCTCTATCTGCGGTTGCAGATGATTGAGTGCAGAAGTGAGAAAGCCGCCTGTTCCAGATGTAAAGTCGCCAAATGTCTCACCAAGTTTTGGGTCAAGAGTTTTGACCATGAAATCGGTGAGCGCACGGGGCGTGTAAAACTCACCGGCATTTCCGGCGGATTGCAGTTCTTTGAGGATACCCTCATATATATCGCCAAACATATGGCGGTCTTCCGCATCGTCAAATTCAATCTCATTTATTATGTTTATGACCTGTCGGAGCAGGACACCGTCTTTCATATACTGGTTGATGTCCTCGAACACTTCCTTGACGATAGATTGGGAGCGTGGCGTTTCACGGTTTACATCAAGATTTTTCAATGACGGGAACAAATCCTCATTGACCAGTTTCAGCAAAGCATCTCCGGTGAGAGCCTCTCCATCCTTATTGTCAATGGCCCAGTTTCGCCAACGCAAATTATCGGGAATGATGGATTTGAAAGTCTTTTTCTCTTTCATCGCCTTATATTCCCATGTTTCTTCCTGAGTGTCGTAAACTTTGAGGAAGAACATCCATGTCATTTGCTCAATACGCTGGGCATCGCCGTTGATACCGGCGTCCTGACGCATTATGTTCTGGATACGCTTTACTATATTGTTGACTGCCATTGATTATGCTACTTTGTAAATTTCGTTTTCAAGTTCTGCTATTGCCTTGTTAAATTCTTCTATACCGCCGAATAATCTTATTATCTTCTGAGGCTTTCCTATTCGGTTGAAAGGCGCATGGTCGAGAATGTCTGCACTCTCGAAATTGAGTATTCCATGTTCTGCATACTTTTCAAGGAGAGCCTCCAACACTTCACGAGCTTTCCCTTCATACTTAGCAAAATAGTTGCGCTTTTTGACATTGTTAGCCCGTTCACGACGAGTAAGCGCAGGCTGGTCAAACGCCACGTGACAGATAATGTCGAATATGTCGGCTTCTGCAAGAGCCGGATTCTTCTGGCGCACAGCATCGACAAGAACGTTCAATTCCTTTAATTCTTCAACAATCGCAGCCTTACGCTCTGCCGTCGTCCACTCGTTTATAAAGTTGTCAAGAGAGGAATAATGGCTCAGAATCTGTTTCTTGGTAAAGGATGTGACAGATTCTGTCCGCATTGTCTTGCCGTCTTCACCGAGAACCGAAACTATTTCAGTCGTTATTGTCACCGGTTTACCTGCGACAATATATTTCACGTGCGGCTCATGTACGCTGCCGCCTCCGTCACCTCCACCTTTGGGATATTCCCTTTTGGGCTTGGTTGGAGGCAATGGATCTCCATCGAAATCCGGGTCTTTGAAATTCTTGGTGGCGTTACGGAAATCAAGAATTTCAAGATGCCATTTTCCTTTATCTGTGCGTAGTCGGGTGCCTCTGCCAATTATCTGCTTGAACTCAGTCATCGAACCTATCTCCTTGTCGATTACGATAAGTCCGCAGGTCTTGCAATCCACGCCCGTAGCGAGTAGCTCCGATGTCGTGACAATGGTAGGATATGGCTCATCAACGTTAATGAAATTATCAAGCTGACGTTTGCCAACATTGTCGTCACCTGTTATGCGCATAACATAGCGGGGATCCTTCTGGCAGAGATCGGCATTAAGAGTTGTGAGCAATTGGCGCATTGCCTCCGCCTCTTCAATATCAGTGCAGAAAACAATGGTCTTTGTCATCCTGCCGATATTGTGGAGCATCTTGGTTATCCGCCGTGCCACTAATTCGCGGCGAGTGGTAAACGCGATGTCGCGCCCGAAATCCTTCTGCTGATATAGGCGTTGCTCGATTATTTTTTTGAATATGTCCTTCTCATCCTCGTCAGGAGTGAATCCTTGGAGATCGAGGTCTATGTATGAATTGGTAACTCGATAAGGTGCGAGAAAACCGTCTTGTATTCCTTGAAGCAATGAATACGTGTAAATGGGTTCGCCGAAATAATCAAGATTATTGGCTCCGTTCTCAGCTTTAGGTGTCGCGGTCATGCCAATCTGTGTGGCGGACTTGAAGTATTCCAAAACCTTTCGCCATGCCGAATCATCTTTTGCGCTACCCCTATGGCACTCGTCCACTATGATAAGGTCGAAATAAGATGGTTTGACTTTCAGGAACGGGTCTGGCTCACCATCCTTTCCGACAAGCTGGTGATACAGAGCCATGTATATCTCGAAGGATGTGTCAATATCGCCCTCCTTGACCTTGCACATGATCTTTTTGAACGGTTTGAAGTCCTGCGTCATGGTCTGGTCAATCAGAATATTGCGGTCGGCGAGATAAAGGATTTTCTTTTTTGCCTTCGATTTATGCAGACGATGTATTATCTGAAATGCAGTATATGTCTTGCCTGTGCCGGTAGCCATCACTATCAGCACTCGTTCCTGCCCTTTGGCTATGGCTTCGACAGTCCTGTTGATTGCTATCCTCTGATAATAACGTGGCTCATGCGAATAGGCATCGGAATAATACGGAGTGTCAACAATGTTCTGTTGCTCCATCGTCAGTTTCTTATGATTGAGAAATCTGATATGAAGTTCATCCTGAGTAGGGAATTTGTCAATATCAATAGTTGTTTCCTTACCCGTTAGAAAATCATGCTCGACGAAAGCCTCACCGTTGGAACTATATGCAAAAGGAACGTCAAGAATTTCAGCGTATTCAATTGCCTGTTGCATCCCGCCTCCGACCGGTTTGCTTGCGTCTTTGGCCTCAACAATGGCGATTGGCTGATTATTATGTCCGAACAAAAGATAGTCTGCCCGCTTCTTTGCCTTGCGGTCATGTACGTTTCCATCGAATATGACACGACCGTCCGTGAAGGCATATTCCATACGGACGTGTTGCTTGTCCCACCCTTTCTGCTCAATGGCAGGAGTGATGTAGCGGTGCTTTATGTCCTCTTCTGTCAGGCTCTTATCTATCATAGCTGCTGTGGCTCAACTTCCGATAACATACTATTATCGGAAGATTGCAAAATTAGCAATTAATTTTTGAACAGAGGGTGTGATTTTAGGGACATTTCACTTCGGTCTCGAAAATTCTTAGTAACTTTGAGTTCTAATTCAGATAATTCACAACTATGATAATTTCCAACAATCAGGCTATTGCCGACATATTAAAATCCATCGACGAAGGCAAGACGCAGCTTCCCGACTTTCAGCGCGGCTGGGTATGGGAGGATCAACGCATCCGTGCCTTAATTGCAAGTATTAGCAACGGTTATCCAATCGGTGCAGCTATGTTTTTGCAGACAGGTGGTAACAATGTTCACTTCAAGGCTCGTCTGTTTGAAGGAGTTGACAAATCTAAGGCCGATGTCAATCCCGACACTTTGGTACTCGACGGTCAGCAACGTAATACTTCTATCTATCGTTCGCTATATTCCAAAAAGCCAGTGGAAACCACCGACTCCAAGAAAAAGCCCATCAAACGATATTACTACATTAACATACCTAAGGCTCTTGACACTCTTGTTGACCGAGTGGATGCAATTGTGTCGGTGCCAGAAAGTCGTATCGTTACTACAGACATCGGACGCACAATAGTGCTTGATCTTTCCTTACCGGAGAAAGAGTATGAGAACCATTATTTCCCTCTTAATCTGATTTTTGACAACGTCGGTATGATGCAGTGGCAAATGCAATATGCCATGTATCACAACAACGACGTTGAGATTTTCACACAATGGACTCAATTCTTCAATACCATTGTGGCCCCTATGTCGAAGTATCAGATTCCTGTCATAATGATTGGCAACGACGTCCCTAAGGAAGCTGTTTGTCAAGTATTCGAGAATGTCAATCAAGGAGGTGTTTCTCTGACTGTTTTTGAACTTGTCACTGCGACTTTCGCGGCAGACAACTTTGAGCTTCGCAAGGACTGGAATGCTATATGGAATACACTTGGCAAGAATCAACTTCTCAACTTCAAGGGCCAAAAGCCTTTTGAAGGTACTGATTTCCTTACAGCCATCACTTTACTGACCAATTATCTTAACAAGATAAACTCGCCGGACACCCGTGGTATAAGCTGTAAGAAGAAAGATGTGCTTCGTCTGGACTATAACGACTATGCGACCAATCGTAACCGACTCCTCGAAGGTCTCTCTGAAGCAGTGAAATTTATCAATGAGCAATGTATCTATACAGCGATCGATCTTCCGTACACTAGTCAGCTGATACCACTCTCCGTACTTTTTGCTATCGACAAAAATCTCTGGTTCTCGGCTCACAACCGCCGCAAACTCGAAATGTGGTATTGGTGTGGAGTGTTCGGCGAACTATATGGAAGTGCCAATGAGGGTCGATACGTTAACGATGTCGTTGGCATGATTGAGTGGATTAGTAATGACGATGCATTGCCTGATACAGTGCTGCGTTCTAATTTCCACGCATCACGTCTACAACAACTCTACACCCGTAACTCAGCTGCTTACAAAGGCGTCATGGCTTTAATACTCAAAGCAGGTGCCAAGGACTTCTTGAAAGGAACGGATATGAGCCACGCCACTTATACGCTCGAATATACCGACATTCACCATATTTTCCCACAACATTACTGCGAGAAGAAAGGAATCGATCGGGTACGTTGGAACTCTGTTATTAACAAAACGCCCATCTATGCCCGCACTAACCGCATCATAGGCGGTTATGCGCCATCTCAGTATCTTTCAAGCCTTGAAAGAAACCATGCCGCTGACCCCGTACAGCTCAATGAAAGCCTCGCTTCACATCAGATTGATGTCAATGCTATCCGCGTCGACGACTTCGATACCTATTACTCTAAGCGCCAACAGGCTCTTCTCGACCTCATAGAGAAAGCAACTGGGAAAGAGGTAAGTGGACGAGAAGAACCGCAAGCAGCCATGTCGCAATACGACATAGCCGAAATGGAAACCAACGAAGAATAAGCCATGCTAACAGTTTTTCCCGATAAAATTAGTTCATCTATTTCGTCTATCAGTTCTAATCGAGCAAACGCGATATGCTGTAATGATGAACAAAACGCAGATATCGAATCTGACAACGTTTTGTTCAAATCGTTGTTAAGCTTCTATGCGAGAAACGGGATCTACTCGCAGTTATGGAAAAATCCCCAAATCCAAGCCTACGGGCACGGAAAACATATTCCACATTTGATGGTTATGACACCACAATGATTGCCGTCTAACAGTAAAACATTTATAATGACAGATACAGCAACCCAAGCTCAATCTCTTTTCAGAACTGCCGCCATTTTCTATGGGAATGACCCAGCTAATTATGGTAGTTCTAATGTGCGTAATATTCAGAAGTTAGTTGAGTCTTCTTTATATCATTCACCTAAAGAGGGAATGACAACACATGAGATTTCCGAGTTTATTAGAAATAATTACTTGTTAGATATCGATGACTTAGAGATCACCAGTATCGTGGCGAACCCACGTAATTCCGATCGATATATACAGTTAACGAATCGAAATGTTACCCATTTCGTACTTTCTCAGAAAAGACGTATGTCCATTGAGGCAACCCAGACCTCCAAGAGTCTTGATACATATATTGATGAATACATCCTTATGGAATCTTTAGCGAGCGAAGCAAAAGATACCATAATACAATACTTATACAGTATCTTTACCTCCAATTTGGAGAGTTTTAGGAGATTGTTTCAACTAAAGAAAGCTGCGTCACTCGCCATTGACATCAGTCAGGACTACTCTGATTCAGAAGCAAAATTTATCAACGGGTTTCTTCTTTGGAACAATCAAGATAAAGATCAGGCTATTTTTAATTTTGCGAGTTACGCCTTAGAATATTGCATGATAACCAATCGTAAGGATTCTACGAATATCAATCAACAATTAGGGCTAAAGGAATTCTATATTGACACCAACATTGTTTATCGAGCTATTGGATTAAATGGAGAAGATCGAAAACAACGAACCCTCCAATTGTTAGAAAAATTACAAGCAACAAATTGCAAATTGCACATATCAACCGAAGCGAAAGCAGAATTAATAGCATCATTAAACGACAAATTCGAAAAACTCAGAAAAAACCACAATCCGGCAGTAAAATCCAAAGTGTTTCAGGAATTTGTAACATATGATGATATTTACAGTGCCTACCATCGTTGGTGTGTCGGTCGAGTAAACACATCCGTGGATTTATTTGGAGCATATGTTCTTGCTAATTTTGACGATCTACGAAAGAAATACTCAATCCAAACAGATGGAGATTGCCCATTTGATAGAGCTGAGAAGGATGATGTTCTAAATAAAATGGCGAGCGACATAAAGTCTTATTCAAAACGTAAAAGTCTATCTATGGCTTTACACGACGCATTGAATGTTTTATGGGTAGAATTGAAAAGATTGCCTAACCAAATTTCGGTTTTTTCAGCTAAACATTTCCTGTTGTCATCTGATAAAGGACTAAGATGTTGGGATGTTGTCAGAAATGATGGCAATAGCCCACGAATCGTAATTCATCCATCAGAATGGTTAAGTCTTATTTTAAGATATTCTCATAGAACTGCCGATGATTTCAAATCGTTCATAAGTTTTCTCACTCTTAGAAACAACGAGGCACCAATGAGCAATGAAGAACTCAACATTGCAATTAGTGCAATCGCTGAAATAGCCGAAGATATCGATGTTCAACAAACAGTTTGTGAGAACCTTTTGAAAATTTCTTTCGATAGGAGAGAAAAAGCTCTAACAGAAAGTACAATTCGCGATTTAGCAAAGGTTGAAGCAGAGCGTGAATTAGAAAAACGACTTAAACAGGCAAACGAAGAAAAAGAACATATTTCTGCAGCTTATGCGGCTTTAACGGATGAAAATTCTTTATTAAAAGACGACATCCAATCGCAGAAATCCATTGCTGATAAACAAATTAATGATCTTGCTCTTCAAAATGAAACATTACAACGCGAATCTTCAGAATCAAAACAAAAAGATAAAGCGATGATTGACGAACTAAAGGAAAAATTACGTCAAAGTGAGGAAGGTCGAAAAAGAGAACAAGAGGAATATAAAATTTATAAAGCCAATCGGATAATCAATAACTGGATTATCGCAAGAGTCCTAATTGCTATTATCATAGGTGCTTCGGTTGTTATTTATTTACTTGCATCAGAAGAGGGTGATTGGCTATATAGTCTTAAACGATGGATTAATAGTAGTGAAGACTTGGCTGACTTTGTTAAAAATGGGCTAACTTCAATTTTCGGTATTGCCGCTCTGGTTATATTCCCATGGAGACCATTGTTCAAAAAAATATTCAAAAGAAGTGCTTCACTAGGTTCATTTGAATAATAATATTATCAATCCTAATGTCTGAATTTGACGAATACATAGTCCACGGAGAACCTGGGCAGAAGGAGAAGGCTGACGCGTGGCAGACAGCTATCGGCCTTCAGGATGTGGATGGGCTGAAAGTTTCAGCTTATCTGCTTGACACTGCGCGTCAGCATATTGAGGGAGACATATCCATAGATGAGGCTCGTGAACGCATCAAGGTGTATTATGAGACTAAATCTGGTCATGATGAAGTTGATGAAGAAGGAGATAAGGCATCTGCCAATATCGCTAAGATTCTGAGTGAACCATCGTTTGCATTTTCAATAGTAGGGCTTACATCTATACATCGGCGCATATTTGAAGGCGTATTCAAATTTGCTGGTCAATTACGAACGGTAGAATTGAGTAAAAAGGAGTGGGTTCTTGGCGGTAATGCCTCTGTAAGCTACCAACCGGCTGTAGACCTCCGAGAAGCCATAGAATATGACCTCGCTCGCGAAAAGGAATTTGATTACTCTTCTCACCCTATTTCAGAAATTATCAATCACCTGTCGCGGTTTATTGCTGACCTGTGGCAAATACATCCTTTTAGGGAGGGCAATACCCGCACGACGGCCGTATTCCTGATAAAGTACCTCCGCTCGATGGGTATTCCTGCAACCAACGATATGTTTAAAGAACATTCTTGGTATTTCCGCAATGCACTTGTCAGAGCCTCATATAAAGGACTGAATATCTCGCCTACCACCGAATTTGTGGAGCGATTCCTGCGCAATGTTATTCTCGGCGAGAAGAATGAGCTTCGCAACCGCGATATGCTTGTTGGGGCATCTCTGCCTAAGACCACACCCCAAAGTATCACGACGCCCGATCCAAAGTCTCAATTTGATACTTTGGATTACACTTTGGAAGAGTTAGCAGTACTAAAAGCTATCGAGGATAATCCCAAAATCACCCAGACTGATATTGCCAAATCCATAAAAAAATCGGCATCCACAGTCAAACGTATCACCTCAGGTCTCGTCGAGAAAGGCATCCTTATCCGCCGCAACGGTCGCCGCAACGGATGGTGGGAAATCCTCACTACAGAAATAAGAGGCTAATTTCACCCTCAAATTAACGACTCAATCATGACACTACCGATAAATGTTGAAGACCGACTCTCCTTCCTCGTCCGCATTCCCGGCCATGAAGGTGAAGAAGGTATCTCGCGAGCCTTGCTCAATGACAAAGAGATTACCAAAGAAAATCCCGAAGAAATACTTGGTATAGCAAGTTCAAGATATATATCTGAAATTCAAGTTAAGTGGATTAAAATCATTTTAGCAACTCCATCGGCAACTCTCAGTGCTATATCATCAGAATTGGTTATAACAATAGATCAGACATTCTATCAACGTAAGCTGATGGAATCAAAAGGCGTATTTCTTTGTCGTAAGGGAGCGACAAAGAAAGGGACACTCGGGATATCAAATTTGCTTAATAATCATATAATGGCATTTTAACTATGGAAGCAATGGATGTATTTATAAGTTTTCTTATATCCTTAGCAGCTGGGAATATCCCAACAGTTAAAGATCTGCTATCTAAAAACGGATCGCTCGACAAAGCATTAAAAAAGTGCTTTAGGAAAGCTGTTGGGGAATGGAATGTTATCGAAGAATTAAAAGAAAGCACCAGAGAAAATCCTGAAAAGTTCTTTTCAGATTTAATGGAATACCTAAAACATTCACCCAAAGGAAGACATCCAAAACAACAAGAATTGTTAATCCTTTGGGCTGATGAGATAAAGAAAGACCCTATTGCGTCTACATTTATTACACAAATTCAACAGGACTTAGATTTAACGATATCACAAGATATAAAAAATATCGTTACTTCCATAAGTAATGATCAACAAAACATACAAACGGAGATTCAAAAGATACAGCAATTAGTAAATCCTTTTCGCGGAGATGGAATCAAGACTATCAATGAATATTGGAATTACTGGGCAACTGGCGATAACTTTATTCTTCATTCTGATTTAGTGCTTGCTGAGCGAACAGAGCAAATATCCAACGTTGTTAAGTCTGCTTTTATTCCTGGCGTTTATAACGTGCAGGCATCTTCTACTTCTGAGGCAATAGCTTTTGTCTGTGCATCTCTTCTACTTAGGGATAATGACAGTTTTATAAATGCCTATGTTATCACCAAAGAAAGTACTTATGAAAGAATAATGGCCACAGAGCCTTCCGGACTTATAATAATAACTGATTTAAATGTAAATCATAATGTTGCTGCTCATAAAGGTAATATTATATTCCATTGCGAATTAAAAAGAGGAAATGGATTACCAGAACTTTCCCCTGACGCATTTGCTAAATCTATAGAGAAATCATTATCAAAAAATGTGGAAGCATATCATCTTGCAAGACAAGGTGGATATGATGTCGTATCTCTTAGAAGAATACTAAAGATTGAACGTAAGAATCCAAGCTGGTTAACTCATCAGAATGTAGACGCTATAACAAATATGTGTTTGCTTGGAGGATGGGATGAAAATTCTAGTGGGGATAAAGAAATAATAGAATCTTTCACGAATCAAAAGTATGATGACTTTATCGGTCAAATATATCCTTTGTTAAAGGTCGATAATGCACCTATTGTAAAAATAGGCCCGGAATGGAAAGTCAAATCACCAATAGACCTATTTTCATTAATACTTAATCACATAACAGACAAGCATATTGAGAAATTACAGCAACAAATTTCATATTTATCGGTTGATAACGATCCAGAAGCCATAGTGAAATTAGAAGAGACCATAATGCGGCTCTACTCAAATAATCAGATGATTTCCAATGCATTGAAGCGTGGAATATATAGTAATTTAGCAATACTCTCTAATATTTTTGACCATGAAGATTTAGCTAAATCTGAAAAGATTAAGAAGATAGTTGCTGATGAGTTATCCTCTTATGATTTGAAACAATACTTGAGTAACCGTCATTTTATAATTTATTTCGCAGCTGCGAATCCTAAAGCATTCCTCGGCTTTATAATCAACGACATACATGAAGGAGGAGTACTGTTAGACGCTCTTTTCAAAGGAAGAAAGAAGGAATTGAGCTTAACAGGATGGGAAATTAATTATACTGAATTAATATATGCTTTGGAGTGCATAGCATTGGATAAACGTTTTCTTTACGAGGTGACATACATCTTATTCTATGCCATGAAATTTCCCAGAGTCGGGAATTATGTCGATAGTGTGAGGGAATTACTTGGAAAAATTTATCAACTAGGTTATCCACAAACTGAAGCTTCTTTACCAGAACGCCTGGACATATTAAATCAACTGAAGAATACTCATCCCAAAGAAGTGTTTTGGGTGTTATGCCATATGATTGACTCTATAACCGAGCATCATACATTCTTTTTTAGTCAAGGATTTCCAACTCAAATATATCGTTGTAAAAAAGGAGATGAAACTATATGTGTAGGAGATCTGAATCATATTTTGTCATTTATTCCTGAGGTCTATTCTTCCACTGAGGATGATTATTTAAAGTGTTTAAATATTTCATTGCGGCGCAAATTAATCAACCTTACGTCTCCGTTAGTAGATTTCCTTATAAAAGAGTCTATCAAATTCAAGAAGAATATAAAAATAATTGATGAGGTCGAGAAAGAGATTTATCATCATGAACGTTACAAGAATGCAGATTGGTCACTTTCCGAAACAGAACTTATACCATTTAAGGATATAGCTAAAACACTATGTTCTGAGGATGTACTTATGCTTAATCGAAAATTCTTTCGGCATGAGTCACCTATACAACCAGACTCATATTCCCATGAAAAATTTGCCGAATGCCAAATCCAATCACGGGAACTTCGAGGATTAAAAATACAAGAAATAATTGAATCGCTAGGAATAGAAACTGTGTGGGCCTTTGCGAAAACAGTAGAAAATACTCGATCAGTTTTTGAGGGGCTTTCAACTCTAACTAATCCTAATTGCCCTAATGAAATATATGTAGCCTTAATCACTAATAAGATTGAGACTTCTAACGCGGAGGTTTATTTTTCACTTCTACATTATAGAATTGGAGAAACAGAGTATCTAAAGGTCATTGACAGATTGCTTAATTTAGATAATTCTATGATTTCCGTTCCTCTTTATGCACCATCTTGGACAAATACTCTTGCAAATAAAGCTTCAGAAGTAGGTCCAGAAGTATATGTTGATTATTGGAAAAACGTTCATATTTGGCAACGACCAGAACAATCACAATTAGAGTCTATTGTTCTCAATCTATTGGAATCAAAAAGAGAATGGGATATACTATCCTTAATCCAAGATGAAGAATATATCAAAGAAATTCCAGTCGAATTAAAAATTAGGATATTAAGAGGCGCAATTTTTAATATTCATGAAAATAGCGCTCATAGGGATTTCTATAACTTCAACAAAATCTTACTCAGTATAGAGGATGAAGAAATTAGAGGAACTGAGTTTGAGAAAGAGGTGTTAGAAATTGAAGGACTGCTCTTTCATACACTTAACGAGCATTTAAATAAGGGAGAAGAGTTGCATATAGTTAGGGCCCTTAAATGGAATGCATATTTAATGATAGATTTGGTGAAAAGTTATGAGCACTTGAATACGCAAGATTCACACTTAGGATTTGATATTCTTTACAAATTTGTTAATTATGTTAATATCATTATCTGTCAACGCGAAGATGGCAGTATTGATTTTGATAGCGTGATTAACTATATGTCAATTCTCATTAGTGTCCACTAAAAAATCATAAGAGTACCTTGAAATTATTGAAATTCAATC
>OGQM01001742.1_pt1 | contig 14387 bp, 13 predicted proteins | sample 1553191 | NCBI WGS metagenome assembly OGQM01 (sample SAMEA2579954, study PRJEB22360) | human gut metagenome | biome: human gut; feature: human-associated habitat; material: faeces | place: Denmark | collected 2008/2010 | reverse complement strand
TTCTTTGAAGGGTAAGCAGGGACGTTTCCGCCAGAACCTGTTGGGTAAGCGTGTCGACTATTCCGCACGTTCGGTGATCGTTGTCGGCCCTGAGCTGAAGATGGGTGAGTGCGGTCTGCCGAAGCTGATGGCTGCCGAGTTGTATAAGCCGTTCATCATCCGTAAGCTGATTGAGCGTGGCATTGTGAAGACCGTAAAGAGTGCCAAGAAGATCGTCGACCGTCGTGAGCCCGTAATCTGGGATATTCTGGAGAACGTGATGAAAGGCCACCCTGTACTGTTGAACCGTGCTCCTACGCTTCACCGTCTGGGTATCCAGGCTTTCCAGCCTAAGCTCATCGAGGGTAAGGCCATCCAGCTTCACCCACTTGCTTGTACCGCTTTCAATGCCGACTTCGATGGTGACCAGATGGCTGTCCATCTTCCTTTGAGCAATGAGGCTGTACTTGAGGCTCAGATCTTGATGCTTCAGAGCCACAATATTCTGAACCCTGCCAACGGTGCTCCTATCACTGTACCTTCACAGGATATGGTGCTCGGTCTGTATTATATCACGAAGGTGCGTCCCGGAGCCAAGGGTGAGGGCCTCACATTCTATGGACCTGAGGAAGCTATTATCGCGCAGAACGAAGGACGTTGTGACCTTCACGCACAGGTGAAGTGTATGGTGGACGACCTTGATGAAAACGGTCAGCCGATTCGTCACATCGTTGAGACAACCGTAGGACGTGTGATTGTCAATGAGATCATCCCCAGTGAGATCGGATTCTTCAACGGCGTTATTTCTAAGAAGTCTCTTCGTGGTCTGATCGCCAACGTTATTAAGGCTGTGGGTATGGCCCGTGCCTGCTCATTCCTCGATGGTATCAAAAACCTTGGTTACCATATGTCTTATGTGGCTGGTCTGTCCTTTAACCTTGACGATATCATTGTTCCTGAGGAGAAGCGTGAGATCGTACAGAAGGGTCAGGATGAGGTAAACCAGATCACAGATAACTATGATATGGGTTTCATCACAGACAAGGAGCGTTACAATCAGGTTATCGATGCGTGGACACACGTAAACTCGAATCTGAAAAATGCCGTGATGAAGCATATGACCGAAGCCGACCAGGGCTTCAACGCTGTGTACATGATGCTCGACTCCGGAGCCCGTGGTTCTGCCGACCAGATCGCCCAGCTTGCTGGTATGCGAGGACTGATGGCAAAGCCTCAGAAGGCTGGTGCCGAGGGTGCACAGATCATTGAGAACCCTATCCTCTCCAACTTTAAGGAGGGTATGTCCGTGCAGGAGTACTTCATCGCTTCACATGGTGCCCGTAAGGGACTTGCTGATACGGCTATGAAGACGGCCGATGCCGGATATCTTACTCGCCGATTGGTGGACGTGTCACACGATGTGATCATCACACAGGAGGATTGTGGTACGTTGCGAGGTCTTGAGTGCCGTGCTTTGAAGAATGGCGATGAGGTGATTTCAACCCTCGAGGAGCGTATCCTTGGCCGTGTATCTGTACACGACGTGATTCATCCTACTACAGGTAAGCTTATCGTGGCTGCCGGTGAGGAGATCAAGGAAGCTGCTGCTCACGAGATTGAGGAGTCACCCATCGAGATGGTCGAGATCCGTTCTGTGCTTACTTGCGAGAGCAAGAAGGGAGTCTGCATGAAGTGCTACGGCCGCAACTTGGCTACTGCACGTATGGTACAGCTCGGTGAGGCTGTCGGTGTGATTGCTGCACAGGCTATCGGTGAGCCGGGTACACAGCTGACCCTCCGTACCTTCCACGCCGGTGGTGTGGCCGGTAATGCTGCCGCTAATGCCAGCATCGTTGCCAAGAACGATGCTAAGCTGGAGTTTGACGAGTTGCGTACAGTTGACTTCGTAGAGAATGACGGTGAGAAGGATCGCAAGTGCAAGATGGTAGTCAGCCGTCTGGCTGAGGTTCGCTTTGTCGATTCCAATACAAATATCGTACTGTCAACGCTCAACGTACCGTATGGTAGTTCTTTATACTACAAGACGGGCGATATGGTAAAGAAGGGTGATGTCATTGCCAAGTGGGACCCCTTCAACGCTGTGATCGTTACGGAATATGCCGGTAAGCTCCGTTTCCACGATGTTATCGAAGGCTCTACCTTCAAAGCTGAGACTGATGAGGCAACGGGTATGACGGAACGCATCATCACTGACTCGCGTGACCATACACTTGTTCCTACAGTGGATATCTTGAATGAGAACGAAGAGGTTATTGGTACTTACAACCTGCCTGTAGGTGGTCACCTGGCTGTAGAGGACGGTATGAATGTTTCTACCGGTGAGACACTTGTGAAGATTCCACGTGCCGTAGGAGGTGCCGGTGATATCACGGGTGGTCTTCCCCGTGTGACGGAGCTCTTCGAGGCTCGTAACCCGAGCAACCCTGCAGTCGTATCTGAGATCGACGGTGAGGTGACGATGGGTAATGTGAAGCGTGGTAACCGTGAGATTATCGTTACGTCTAAGACTGGCGATCAGCGCAAGTATATGGTTAGTCTCTCGAAGCAGATTCTGGTACAGGAGCACGATGCCGTGCGTGCCGGTACGCCGCTGTCCGATGGTCAGATCACGCCGAGTGACATTCTTGCCATCAAGGGTCCCACCGCTGTTCAGGAATACATCGTCAACGAGGTACAGGATGTGTACCGTCTGCAGGGTGTGAAGATCAACGACAAGCACTTCGAGATCATTGTCCGTCAGATGATGCGCCGCGTGCGTATCGACGATCCGGGCGATACCACATTCCTCGAGCAGGAGCTGGTCGACAAGCTCGACTTCGCAGCCGAGAACGACCGTATCTGGGGTAAGAAGGTTGTTGTCGATGCCGGTGACTCTGATCAGCTGCAAAAGGGTCAGATCGTTACGGTGCGCAAGCTCCGTGATGAGAACTCTTCTTTGAAGCGTCGTGATCTCCGTCCCGTTCAGGTACGCGATGCTGTGGCAGCCACCTCTACTCAGGTGCTGCAGGGTATCACCCGCGCTGCCCTTGGTACGAAGAGCTTCATGTCGGCTGCTTCTTTCCAGGAGACGACGAAGGTACTCAACGAGGCTGCCATCCGTGGCAAGGTCGACTATCTCGAGGGTATGAAGGAGAACGTGATCTGCGGTCACCTCATTCCCGCCGGTACTGGCCTGCGTCAGTGGCAGAAGCTCATCGTTGGCTCGAAAGAGGACTATGAGCGTATGGAGGCTAATCGTAAGAATGTGCTCGACTACAGCGATCATACGATTCAAGATTAATGACTGATGATGCCGGGCAGACATCTGTTTGCCCGGCATCAGATAGAAATAAGATAGACGTTTCAGACGCTATCTCTAGTATGGAGAGCCTGTTCCACGTTGTCGGAACAGGCTCTTTTCATTTTGTTTGTAAAGCTCTGACGGAGGTAGCGTGAATGTCGGATGGAGATACTTCAGCTGCTGTACTTTTGTCTTTCTCGTCTGGTTTTGCATTCCTTGGGTTCCGGCAGCGCAGGGAGCACATTCGTTTCTTGTGCGTATTTTGTTCGCATATAGTGAGGCAGACCTTTATCAGTCAGGTTTTCACTCATCCGGCCTGAGAAACTTGCCCTATTACTTGTCTGTTAAAAAATTAATTCCGAAATTTGTATTCGCGTAAGGCTCAAGTCTCATTGTTTGAGGTTTGAATTGCGGCACAAAGGTAATATTTATACCTTTTCCATTTTTGAGGTTGTTATCTGTTGTGAGGCCTGCGCATATATGAATGTGGGAATTTCGTGTGATGATTGGCCATCAGACATTGTCTTTGCACTTGTTATACAAAGTGATGTTTGTGCCGTAATGTAACATAGTTGATAGAGTATAGGATAAAAAATACAGTAATGGAAGAAAGAAACTTGATAAATCAGGCTAACAGGCTGTGGATGGCCTTGGATCCTACAGAAGTAAAGAATGCTGTGGAACTCTTTGATAAGGACTGGATGGTACTGGCTGCCGGTAAGCAAGGCGATTTCAATGCTATGACCATCAGCTGGGGACAAATGGGTGAGCTGTGGGGCAAGCCCATTATTACGGTCTTTGTGCGTGACAGTCGTTATACTAAGGAGTTTATCGACAAGTATGGTCATTTCACGGTGAATGCCTTTCCCGATACCTATCGTAAGGCATTGAGCTATATCGGTAGACATTCCGGTCGTGATGGTGACAAGTTCTCTGTGGTGGATCTCCATCCCGAGTTCACCGATCTTGGTAATCCAATGTTCAGGGAGTCTACGCTCTGCATCGAGTGCCGTACAATGTACAAGCACCGTATGATAAAGGAGGAGTTGCCCGTTGATGTGTTACATTGGTATGAGGACAACGATCTGCATACCATGTATATCGGCGAGATTCTGAATGTGATGAAGCGTTAAGCACATATTCGGTTCGCGTCCGGCCTTTCTGCAGACGTGACTTGGATGGATCCTGATAAGGTCAATGAGGGAAGAGTATTTTGACATATGGCAGCTGATGGATGAGGTACGCACGGTGGTGGATGCCTGTGCCCGGTGTTCCATCTGGGATCTGAATTATGATCGTCAGAGTCGTGTGATACGTCTTGAATTGGCATCCCATCTCGATGATGAGGCTTGCAGTGATTTGTGCTCCCAGTTCCCCACTGGTGGCTATTATGCTGGCGAGGGAGTTCATGGCTCACTGTTTACGATAGAGATAAGATCATGAAGCGACAGACATATATACAGGGAGAATTGTTCGGCGATATGCCCGTAGAAGACAAGCCACTGGTCATACCAAAGGCCAACGCGGCCTTTGATGATTTGTTTCATCGTCTTGCACAGTCAAAGTTCCGTAGTTCGTTCCATCTGACGGCGCAGGATGTAGCTTACATCCGTAAGAATGGTCTTGACAAGATACGTCTTCATGCCGCCGATTTCGTGAGTAGGCGCTTGGCTCCCGCAGAGCCTGTCAACGATGGTAAGCAGACGCCTTATCGTGGACATCCCGTGTTCAAGGCCCAGCATGCTACGGGTTGTTGTTGCAGGGGTTGCTTTGAGAAGTGGCACCATGTTCCCAAAGGAGCGGCTCTGACGGCAGGGCAATGCGACTATGCCGTGAACGTTCTGATGGAGTGGATTGTCAGGCAGCTGACAGAACGAAATGTATGAATATAGAAGAGTTTCGTGATTACTGCCTGTCTTTGCCCGGAACGGTAGAGAAACTTCCGTTTCGGAAGTTCAAAGGGGTGGAGAGCGTGTTGGTATTCTATGTCAGAGGTAAGATGTATTGTCTTATAGATATCGACAGCTTCGACCGTTGCACACTGAAGTGTCAGCCCGAATATATGGGTGAGCTGAAAGGCCGATATGAGGGCATCACAGCACCCTATAATGGCAATCCGAAGTATTGGATAGGCATTGCCTTTGGTTCCGATGCGGATGATGAGCTGATAAGAAAGCTGATAGAGAATTCCTATTCCATTGTGAAGGGAGGTGGCGGAACATTCACTCTTGGATGTCTTGGAGAGTAACGGATAAGTAGCTGCAAAAATAGACTTATGAAAAAACTGTATGATGCACTGGTTGAGTTTGTGACGACAGTTGATGAAAAATATTGTATAGCCAACGATAACGGAAGTAACAAGAATTTGGAAGAATAGTTCAGACTACTTGCCTGTAACTTTCTCTATGGTGGATATATAAGTGTTAATGACAGGTATCGCATATATATCAGGACCGTTGAGTTCTATTTCCATTGTGAACTGGACGGTGAGCAGTATATCCACGACCCCGGTATGTACCATCGCAACAATTTTACAAGAAAGACGATAGAGAAATGTCCGTCCTATTTCCCCATTGGAGCTCTCAATATGCACGAGTCGGGTGTTGATATCACCTTTGAGAAGCAGGATGTCTTTCGGGCTTCTGTGCTTATACGCAGATTTGATGTGTATGAGCCGTCCACCGGCAGATGGCATAATAATGAGAGGCGCAGCACTTATATTTACGACTATATTCAGCAGGGAGCAACGCTTCTTGATGGGCTCAATATAAGGTGGGTGGACGACTGTACAGATTGTGGATATGATTTAAAAGGCGAAGGTTGGTTCGATGTTACCGCTCGTGTGAATATGGTTAGGTGGGAGCGGAAAGATGGCGACTGGGCAAAGAGTATCTCTCCAGATGGATACATTCCAGATATGCGGCAATGGAGTTATGCACGCAAGTATAGCCCTCAATTATGACTTCTCTGTATGTTTCTTTTTCTCGTCATTTTCTGACTTAAAAAGTAGCACTTGTGTGATTTCGATGCGGTTGTGGATAGGTTAGGGATAAACGCAGACGGCCCGACCGCTCATCTCAACGACGAACGGGTCGGGCAATAAGATTAGCAAAATAGTAAATGTTATAGAGTAATAGTAAATATATAGAGTAAAAGATGATAATGATTTCTATCTTGTCAGTCGTCTTTTCTCTTTTTCGTCATAGACAGCGAGTGAGATGAGGGTGACGATGGTCACAACGATCATGAGCACTGTCTGAGGCGTGATGTGGTGTGCGTGTGTCGTGAACAAGGTCTTGGCGATGGTTGCCAGATAGTGGAGTAGGAAAGCCTCTCCATCCTGCAGAAGGGTCGGGAGATCTTCGATTAGCCGCGTCATACCGTTGATGATATGGGGCCATTCCTTCCATAGATGATAGCCTAGTCCGATGAAGACACCTCCAAACCCAGCTAGCCAGGGCCACAGATCGGCTAGCCAGCTGGGAGCTTTCTGTTTGGGCAACCGGTGCATCACGCGCTTCGTAAATCCGTCGTCTGCCATTTCCGACGTGTTGGCGGCGAAGAACTGTGCGAGCAGTTCGTCATCGGTCTTTATGTCTAATGATAGATGCTTGTTGCTATCCATACTGCTGTGATTTTTTAAGGTTGGATGCTACATGTTATTTATTTGTATCCGTTGGCTCTCAGAAAGGCGGCCATCTTGTGCTTGCCACGTGCTAGATAGCTTTTGATCGTGTTCTCGGGTATGCCGGTAATCTGAGCTATCTGTAGGATGGGCTGTCCTTCCATGAGCTGTAGGGTGATGCAGGTACGTTCGTTGGGCGTCAGAATGTCGAGCGCGTCCTGCAGGTCGAGTCTGAGTGCGGTGTTGTCATGCCGTGAGGGTGTATGCAAAGCCTGAGGTGTGTCGAGGTCAGTTGTCGTATGGTGAATGCGCACGTAGTCATAGTGCACGTTATAGGCGATGCGGAAGAGCCATGTGGAGAAGGCCGAGCGCCCTTGAAAGCTGTCGATGTGGGTGTATGCTTTTACAAAGGTGTCTTGTGCGAGGTCATCGGCCAGTTGCCCGTTGCCATGAGTTTGCGTGAGAAGAAAACGGCGTATGGGCGATTGGTACTCCGCAACCAGTCTGCCAAAGGCATGCCGGTCGTGGGAGCTCCTCACCCGTGCGATTAATGCTGTTTCTTCGTTGCGATCCATGACAGTTCGTTTTACTATGTTTACTTGTTCTCGTCGTTTTTATTCTCCTGTGTGGGCTGCTTGCTCACATCCTGATATCTGTGGGCTCCTTGATAGTCGGTGTCCATATCCTCCTCGAAATCGGCATCCTCGATGGGTTGCTCCTGACGCTTGGCGGCCCTCGATGCCGAATAATATTGTCCGGCACCAATGCAGGCAACAAGCAGGCCGATACCCACTGCGAAGTCCCAGTCGAAGAAGAAGAACATCAGCGCAAGACCTATACCGACGGTAATCTTTGTGATGGCACGCTGCATGAGTGCCTCTGGCGAGTAGTTGCTTTTGATGCTGGCAGGGGCATGGTGGTAGCGGTGATAAGGCCTGCCTTCCTTGCGTGCCTGTTCCTCATAGGCGCGTTCGGCTTCCAGTTCTTTCTCCATCATCTCCATATGTTGGTTGTGACGTTTGATGAGGTAGCGAAGGATTAGTGCGACGATTACTATGGGAGCGATAATGGCGATAATTACCGTCATGAATACCATGAAGATCGCGAATCCGCCGAGGAGCCCGTCACCGAAAGTCTCTGCGAATTCGCTGCGGAGACTATGGTCGTCTGTATAGTCATCGCTGTGATTAGTACTGGCATCATAGGTGGGAACGGCCGTGGCAGAGCTGTCGGTGTCGACATCGGTCGTGTCGGAATAGGCTTCGATGGTGTTGCCTTGCCCTTGAGTGTTCTGTTGTGCCGTAGAGGAGGCTGGGGCCGTTTGCTCGGTCTGTGGCTGGTGTCTGTGACGCGGTGTAACAGCCGTGGCTGTGGTGCTCAGTATGAGTAGCAGGGCCAGTGTCGGGATTATCTGTCTTGTCTTCATATCGTGATGTTTTTATTTTATTTCTGTTGATTAGACGAAAAAGATGGGCTAACAGTTGCAGGGATATGAAAAAAAAAATAGTTTTGCAGTGTCGTTCTGGGTAAGGGAATATTTCTTTATCCCCTATTTGGCGACTGATAACTACAGCACAAGAGCAATGAAGATATTATTGTTAGGAGAATACAGCAATGTACACTGGACGCTGGCAGAGGGGTTACGCCAGTTGGGCCATGAGGTGACCGTGGCCTCTAACGGTGATTTCTGGAAGGATTATCCGCGCGATGTGGATCTCAACCGCCGTCCAGGCGCTCTTGGTCGTCTGGACTATATGCTTCGTCTGCTGTGGTATGTGCCCCGTATGACGGGATTTGACATCGTGCAGCTCATCAATCCTATGTTTCTTGAGCTGAAAGCCGAGCACATCGCTCCTGTCTATCGTTATCTGCGGCGTCACAACAGGCGGCTGGTGCTGGGCGCGTTTGGCATGGACTATTATTGGGTGCATGAGAATTCCACGCGGATGCCTTTGCGCTACAGCGATTTCAATATTGGCAGTCAGCGTCGCACAGATGCCGTCACGATGGAATATTACAACGATTGGATTGACACTCCGAAAGGAAATCTTAATGTCTATATTGCCAAGGACTGCGATGCCATTGTTGCCGGGCTGTATGAGTATTGGGCCACATATCAGCCACTATTTCCCGACAAGACCACGTTCATTCCTTTTCCCATCCGGCTTACCGAAGAGACAGAGGTATCCACTAACGTATCTGATGAAGCCGTCCCGCATCCTTTACGTCTTTTTCTTGGCATCAACCGCTCGCGCTCGGTCTATAAGGGTACTGACATCATGTTGCGGGCGGCTCTGGACGCCGTGCGCGACCATTCTGACAAAATCACGCTTCAGGTCGTGGAGAATGTGCCGTTTGCCCGATATCGTCAGTTTATGCAGGAGTCGGATGCCATCCTAGACCAGCTCTACAGTTACACACCTTCGATGAATCCTCTCGAGGCAATGAGTCATGGCATTATCTGTATTGGTGGCGGAGAGCCTGAGAACTACGAGATACTCCATGAGACGGAGCTGAGGCCCATTATTAATGTGCAGCCTGACTATCAGAGTGTTTATGATGCCATTGTCGGTCTTGCCACCCATCCCGAGAGGATCAGTGGATTGAAGCGGCAGAGTATCAGATATGTCCGTAAGCATCACGATTATGTCAAGGTAGCCCGGCAGTACGAGCAGTTGTATCGGTCACTCCTTGACCGATCGTAGTGTTTCCGTTGTGTATGTTACGATATCTCAAGTCGGTATGTTTTCTATATATCGTCTGTATACAGAAGATCATCGTCTAAATGGTTAATACTCAAGGAATGAGGATTTAGATAGTAAGCAGGATCGCAGGTTTAATATCTAAATTCTTATTATTTACTTATTTATTCAATAAGAATGTGGATATTCACAGCTATGTTCTATGAATACAAAAGATGTTCCGAATTTGTCGCCATTTAAGATTCAGAGTAGGAAACAGATGTCTATTTTTGTGGTTCAAGAAGGTTGAAAATAGACAAAGAATGAATGGAACTGGCCAATTTATGGTACATCTAGCTTTTATCCGACACTATTTTAGTGTATTTCCAGTCTTAAATTGATGATGTAAAAGATACTCCGAATTTGTCGCAGTTTAGGATTTTTTTAGGGAATTGGAGGCTGTATCCTGCTGTTTGGGAAGGTCAAAAGCAGATCTGAAGAAGCAGAATGTAGTCGATAATGAGCGTTTTATGTGTTTATCAGATGATGTTTCAGTATATTCCCGATCTTGATTGGTGGATGCGAAAGATGTTCCGAATTTGTCGCCGTTTAGTATTTTTTTAGGGAGCAGGAGACTGTATTCTGCTGTTTAGGAAGGCCGAAGTGGGTCTGGAGAAGGAGGGAAGAGGCCGGTAAGTATCGTTTCTTTTGTATTTATCCATTGATATTTCAGCGCATTTCACTTCTGATTTTACGGATGCGAAAGATATTCCGAATTTGTCGCCGTTTAGTATTTTTTTAGGGAGAGAAAGGCTGTTTTTTGCTGTTTAGGAAGGCTGAAGTGGGTCTGGAGAAAGGGGGAAGAGGCCGGTGAGAATCGTTTCTTTGTATTTATCTATTGATATTTCAGTGCATTTCACTTCTGATTTTACGGATGCGAAAGATGTTCCGAATTTGTCGCCGTTTAGTATTTTTTAGGGAGAGGAAGGCTGTTTTTTGCTGTTTAGGAAGGCTGAAAAGCAGATAAAAGAGAGGAATGTGGCCTATCGGTGTCGCTTCCTGTATTCAGCGGGTGATATTCCTGTACGTTGTTTAAAGAAGTGGGTGAAGGCAGGTGGATCGTTGAAGCTGAGCAGATAGGCGATCTCGCCCACCGTCTTATCAGAGTCGGCGAGCAGTGTACAGGCTTCGTTAAAGGTAAGGTGTGCGAGATGTTCACCGACAGTATTGCCCGAGATTTCTTTCACCACACGCGAAAGATAGGTGGTGGAGATACAGAGTTTGTCGGCATAATATTGTATCTGTCGCTTCTCCCGGAAGTGCTTGGTAGCTAGGTGCATGAAAATCTTGAAGATATTGCCTTTATGTCTGGGATCGGGTATTGGCTGGTGTTCTCCTGTGCTGAGGCCGTTGAGGAAGAGGAGCACGTAATGGACAAGCGAAGTCAGCATTTCGCTTTCATAGGTGTGCGGTGAGCGGATTGTTAGGCGTATCTGCCTGAATAGTCCCGATAACAGGTCAGCCTGCTCCGAGGTGAGATGGTACACGCGGTGGGCTGTCTGCGGAACGCCCTGAAGAGAAGTTTTGTAGTCGTCTATTCGCAGGCGTGCAGCTGTATAGGTTGCATTATCGAGAAGTAGTCCCTCGCAGACGGTTTCTTTCTGAAGGCGGCATTCTATGGGGCGGGTGGGTGCGAGTACTAACAGATCGCCTGGTTGCAGAAACGTGGGCATACCGTGTAGTGTTGTGTGTGCTGTGCCCTTGTGGATGAGCAGTAGCTCATGGCAGGATATGTGGCAGACATCGGCCGGGAGAGCCGGTAACCCGTTTTCTGCCGAGGCGAAATAGGCTACGCTGGCTCCATACACATCGTGGGTATGGTAGTGTTCCGCCAGTTGGAGGAGGTTGAAGTTGATAGGCTTTGTCATAGTCCGGCAGTTAGCTGATAAGTCTTTTGTAAGTTGTGTGGTCTTGAGATGTGGCAGGGGGTGTTGACGGCAGGATGTTGTCAACGGCAAAAATAGGAAATTGTTTCGTATTCTACAAGCGAGGAACTGATAAACATTTGTATTCTCCTTTATTTTTGTTTTATTTCTTTCGCATTCTCGGTCTCTTATGTGAGTTGTCTGGTGTGTCTTGCTATGGGTATAACCTTACCGATGTAATGCAGACACATTCCAGGCGGTGGTTGGTCTCAGGTAGTATATATATAAGGTAGTGATGAGAGAGTTGGTTATTCTGTCATCTTTATGGTTTCGCTGCTCACCTTTCTAGGAATAGTCTGCAGAAAGACGATCCTATATTGTTTTGGCGAATAGGGTAGTCGTTAGGTATATTGATTTGTGGGCTCCAAAGAATTCTTCTAAGTACAAAGATGATGTTTCCAAAATATAGAGAACTGGTCATAGGGCTTTCTAAAGGCGACTTCATTTCAGATGCCGGCAATGGATTTTGGATGAAAGTACAAGCGGACACTATTGATCAAAATAGAATATCCATCGAAAGCTATATCCACTTTCGGTGAACTTCAGGTTTTGGTTCTTGCGTATCTGAGGCTATTATATGTCAAGAAAAATAATACGACTATTGGTTAGTGGCTTACTTCTTTAGGATGACTTTCCGTAAGGTGTCTATGGTTTCTGTTTATAAGAAGAAAAACAGTTTAATCAAATTAAGGAAAGTTAACAGGCTACCCTCAAAAAGTAGTATATGGCTACTTGGGCAAGTAGCATAATATTCAATGCCCAAGTAGCATATGGCTAACTTTCCCAAATAATATATATTCCTCTAAATGGGCATTATTTCGGGGTTTTATGGCAGTTATGGGAGGAAATGATTTAAGTTCGTCAATTTTGGCAAAGGATCGAGATCTTTATTAGGATGGTCTTAAGTTGCCGGTAAATGGTCTTGGCCTTCTGCAAGTACATGGCTTTTAAATGTAAATAAAAATACAATTTCGATATTACAGTTTTTTATTGAACGCCGGTTGTATGATGCACAGCAGAGAAGTAGAATGATTAATATAAGGTATAGAGAAATATAACGTATGGATTCAAGGATGAATACTGTTTTGGACTATGGCTGTCTGCGCTACATGACTGCCGTATCGCTTAAATAGTCGGACTAAACAAAAAGTTGTGATTTATATGTCACAAATGTGATAATGCTGCGTATTACAGATAAATGCTGAACGAAATTAAAACACATATTATGAAAATAAAAGCATTGGTCGTTTTTGCTATGGCATTCTATATGATGTCATGCAGTAGTATCGGTAGGAGTACAACGGATAACTATACGATAACCGTGTCCGGTCAGACGGACAACAGTGAGGTAGAAAAAACACTGAACCTTAGTAATTTCAGTGGAATAGAATCGGATGTGGCAGTGGATATACACTACACGCCGGGTGCGAAATACAATGTGAATGTGCGGGCAAAACGGGAAGTACTCGACAAAATCAATATATCGGAGAATGGTTCTGTCCTCATGCTGAAAAGAAAAAAAGGTGAGGGCTATGCCAATTCAAATGTCGTGTGCAAGATGGTAAATGGCGTGACCTTTTATTCAGGTAACACCGCACAGAAGAAAGTAACGTTGTATGTTACAGCTCCTGAGATCAACGTGCTGGAGAACAGTGGTGGTGACATGCAGTTTCACACGAAAGTATTCAATAGTGATGGCCTTCGTATAAGCAATAATGGAGCATTTAAACTGAATGCAGAAAGCCTGAAATGCACGGATGGGGACGGGCTGGATATCGTCAACCTTGGAAGTCTGACTTTAGAGGTGCCAACGGTGGATGCTACATGGTTATCATTGGACAATACAGGCTCTATGCTGTTCAATAGCAGCGATATAACTGGTTCGCTGAAAATGAAGAATGCAGGTCAGCTGACGTTCTCAGGTCATGTGAAGGGGACTACTGTCGAGCTAAACAACAGTGGTATGTGTCAAGTCAACAGCACGTTCGACTTGACGGACAGTTACACGTGCAAGACCAGCGGGCTGTCAAACAACGATGGTGATGTGACGGCTCGGACGATCAGCATATTCAACTCTGGACAGGAACAAAGAAAGGGCACATTGAAAGCAGATAGGCTGACAATAGATGTGGATGGAAATAGTCAGTATGCCATGAGTTTTATCGGTGATGATGCAAAGCTTTATTGCAGTGGCGGTGGTAATTTTAATTTTGCGCTCAACTGTCAAAGCATTGACTTGAATTCGGACGGATACATCAATGTGTCACTTTCAGGAACGGCAGACAAGACTTCGTTTGAAGGATCGGGTATATCTCATTTGAATACATCAAAGTTGAACAAGTTCTGACCTTTTTCTTGACAACGTGTGACAGTCTGTAATGAGAGGATATCTTACAGAGTTGGGTAAGATCCCAACCGGCAACAGAGTATCTGGATTTTTACATGATTCCGCCTTGCAAAGGTGGGCATTCGAGTCGGGTGAGTCTGTAGTATGGATGGAGTCGGGTGTGTCAAAACTAAAATGACTGCTCCCATAAATTACAGATTGTAATTATTAATAAAAAGGGTCGTGTCATTACGCAACACAGAGTTTGGCACGCCCCTTTCTTTTATCTTTTAGGATGCTTACATTAAAATTATCAGTTTATTTTTTCAGAAAAGGAGTTTTGTCATACTCTCTTTGCAATTCATAGAGCGTTTTCATCAAAGCTCATAAGAAAGGCCAGGTTCATCTGTCAGCCTTACGCAGGATATGATTTTTGGTAAGTAACTAATCAAAATTAAGCAGCATTATGTTTAAGTTTAATTCCCAAAGT
>OGQM01001735.1_pt1 | contig 14420 bp, 10 predicted proteins | sample 1553191 | NCBI WGS metagenome assembly OGQM01 (sample SAMEA2579954, study PRJEB22360) | human gut metagenome | biome: human gut; feature: human-associated habitat; material: faeces | place: Denmark | collected 2008/2010 | reverse complement strand
AACAGCGCATCTCTGTCATGGCGAAAAGCTTTACAGTAACGTTTAAGATGAAGAAAATAGCCACCAGCCAGTAGAACAATTAATACAATCCAGTACCAGGCAATAAACATCCTTTTCACCTTCAAAATTTAACATTACTAAACATTTAGCGTTAAAATTTCACATATCCATCGTTGAATACATTCATATACTCGCATAATTCTGGATCAAGTATATGATTTCGATCATAGTAAGTGTTGTATTATATACCATATCTGGTTAAAAAAAGAACAACCAAGACTATTAATATATATTATCCCCCGATAAAACATTACTAATTAATAATATAAATTAATAAGCATCGCTAGATATATATTATATCTTCACGATTATTAAGCCCCTACTCGTTATAATAAGTATACACTCCCCCCTTTACAACATTAGGCGTAAACCTTTGTCAACAAACGGTTGTTTTTTCGCCGCAATTCATACAAAAAAATTATCACAAATAACGATAAACAACAAATATCTAGATATATACACCTCAATATATAACGGGGAATTATATTTTAAGTTTTACTTAATCAGCATTTAATATAAATAACGAGTCAAATTATCTCTGGTTATGGTAATGTCCATAGCTGAATTAATATTAAATTCAAACCTGTATTTTCCTCATCCATTTATAAAGGATTATAGTCATGTTAAAAAAAACATTGTTATCTATGTTCGCAACCGCATTGTTATCAGGCGTTGCTTTTAACGCTCTTGCTGACGATGCTAATCAGGGTTCAGGTAAAATTACTTTTAAAGGTGAAGTTATCGATGCACCTTGTTCTATTGCTCCTGGTGATGAAGATCAGACAATAAACCTCGGTGAAGTTGCTGATACCGTATTAAAAAGCGGTCAGAAATCACTGCCTGTAGATGTCACCATTCATTTGCAGGATTGTATTTTATCTGACGGCACTAACACTGTTGATAAAGTCAAAATCACCTTTAGTTCTGCCAGTGTTGACGCTACCGACTCCAACCTGCTTAAAAACACTCTGGAAGGTAACATCGGCGGCGCAACTGATGTAGGCGTACGTCTGGTGAAATCAGACAACACCAACGTGACTCTTGGCACTCCAATCACTATCAACTTCCCGACGACTAACTCTTACCAGGAGTTGAACTTTAAAGCCCGTATGGAGTCTCTGGGACGCACCGCGACCCCGGGTAACGTGCAGGCACAGGCTAATTACGTACTCGACTACAAGTAATCGGTAGTCAATACCTACACAACGCCAGGCGGTAAAGCCGATGAAATTTCATCGGCAACTTTGGGCCTTTTTAGAAATGGATTTTTATGAACAATAAAAACACGTTTTCCCGGGATAAGTTATCCCATGCAATTAAAAATGCCCTGTCTGGCGTTGTGTGTTCCCTACTCTTCGTTTTGCCAGTCCACGCCGTAGAATTCAACGTCGATATGATTGACGCAGAAGACCGTGAGAATATCGACATCTCTCGTTTTGAGAAAAAAGGCTATATCCCCCCTGGTAGATACCTCGTTCGTGTGCAAATAAATAAAAATATGTTGCCACAAACGTTAATACTGGAATGGGTAAAAGCCGATAATGAAAGTGGTTCGTTACTCTGCTTAACCAAAGAAAATTTGACTAATTTCGGTCTTAATACGGAATTTATTGAATCATTGCAAAACATAGCTGGCAGCGAATGTCTCGATTTAAGCCAACGTCAGGAGTTAACGACACGACTTGATAAAGCTACGATGATATTATCGCTAAGTGTTCCCCAGGCATGGTTAAAATACCAGGCAACAAACTGGACGCCACCAGAGTTTTGGGATACCGGTATCACCGGGTTTATCCTTGATTACAACGTGTACGCCAGCCAGTATGCCCCACATCACGGAGACAGCACCCAAAACGTCAGCTCCTATGGTACGTTAGGCTTTAACCTCGGCGCATGGCGCTTACGTAGCGATTACCAATATAATCAGAATTTTGCTGATGGACGCTCGGTAAACCGCGACAGCGAATTTGCGCGAACTTATCTGTTTCGCCCTATCCCCTCCTGGTCGTCAAAATTCACTATGGGCCAGTACGACCTGAGCTCCAATCTTTACGATACCTTCCACTTTACTGGCGCATCGCTGGAAAGTGATGAAAGCATGCTGCCGCCAGATTTACAGGGTTATGCGCCACAAATTACCGGCATCGCGCAGACCAACGCGAAAGTAACTGTGGCACAAAATGGTCGTGTACTTTATCAAACCACTGTCGCGCCAGGCCCTTTTACTATTTCTGATTTGGGGCAATCGTTTCAGGGGCAGCTGGATGTCACAGTGGAAGAAGAAGATGGCCGCACCAGCACCTTCCAGGTTGGCTCCGCATCCATTCCCTATTTAACCCGTAAAGGGCAAGTGCGCTATAAAACGTCACTGGGAAAACCGACATCCGTCGGGCATAACGATATCAATAATCCCTTTTTCTGGACGGCGGAAGCCTCCTGGGGCTGGCTGAACAATGTGTCGTTGTATGGTGGTGGCATGTTCACCGCTGATGATTATCAGGCTATCACTACCGGTATTGGCTTTAACCTTAACCAATTCGGTTCGCTTTCTTTTGATGTCACTGGAGCAGACGCGTCTTTACAGCAACAAAATAGCGGCAATCTGCGTGGTTACAGCTATCGCTTCAACTATGCAAAGCATTTCGAATCGACAGGCAGTCAGATTACCTTCGCGGGTTATCGCTTCTCAGATAAAGATTACGTGTCGATGAGTGAGTACCTCAGCTCGCGTAATGGCGATGAGTCAATCGATAATGAAAAAGAGAGTTATGTCATTTCCTTGAACCAGTACTTTGAAACGCTGGAATTAAACTCTTATCTCAACGTTACACGCAATACTTATTGGGACAGCGCCAGCAATACCAACTACTCCGTATCTGTAAGCAAAAACTTTGATATTGGCGATTTCAAAGGTATATCTGCATCGCTGGCAGTAAGTCGAATCCGCTGGGATGACGACGAAGAGAATCAATATTACTTCTCTTTCTCTCTACCTTTACAACAAAACCGCAACATCTCCTACAGTATGCAGCGAACGGGAAGCAGTAATACTTCGCAGATGATTTCCTGGTACGATTCATCAGATCGCAACAATATCTGGAATATTTCAGCGTCGGCAACGGACGACAATATACGTGATGGCGAACCAACACTGCGCGGCAGCTACCAGCACTATTCGCCGTGGGGACGCCTGAACATTAATGGCAGTGTACAGCCGAATCAGTACAATTCTGTTACCGCAGGCTGGTACGGTTCACTTACCGCTACACGTCATGGTGTCGCCCTTCACGATTATAGCTATGGCGATAACGCCCGCATGATGGTCGATACCGATGGCATCTCCGGCATTGAAATCAACTCTAACCGTACCGTTACCAACGGGCTGGGCATCGCCGTGATACCTTCGTTATCGAACTACACCACCTCCATGTTGCGGGTGAACAATAACGATCTGCCAGAAGGTGTCGATGTCGAAAACTCGGTTATTCGTACTACGCTCACCCAGGGTGCCATCGGCTACGCAAAACTGAATGCCACCACCGGATACCAAATCGTCGGCGTTATTCGTCAGGAAAATGGCCGCTTCCCTCCACTAGGTGTGAATGTCACGGATAAAGCGACAGGTAAAGATGTGGGCCTGGTAGCGGAAGATGGCTTCGTTTATCTCAGCGGTATTCAGGAAAACAGTATTCTGCATTTAACCTGGGGTGATAATACCTGTGAAGTCACGCCGCCAAACCAAAGTAACATTAGTGAAAGCGCGATAATTTTACCTTGTAAAACAGTCAAATAATTCAGGATGAATATAATGAAATTACCATTAATCACAACAGGAATGATTTGTTTTCTGGGGATCTGCAACTTTGCCCAGGCGACTGTCTCCCCCGACAGGACACGCATCATTTTTAATGCTTCGAATAAAAGCGCAACGGTTCGCCTGACCAACCAAAGTAAAATCGATCCTTATCTTGCTCAATCGTGGATTGAAGATGCCAGCGGTAAAAAAACGCGTGATTATATTTCAACACTGCCGCCGATGGAACGTATTGAGCCTGATGAACAGGTACAAATTCGCCTGATGGCGCTGGCCTCGTTAAATAACTTACCACAGGACCGAGAAACGCTATTCTACTATAACGTGCGGGAAATTCCGCCGCGTGCCAAAGAACAGAATGTCATGCAAATCGCCATGCAAAGCCGTCTGAAACTGTTCTGGCGACCGAAAGCGATTGAGTTAAAAGAAGGAGAGATGGTTCCTCTGCAAAAAGTGACGATTACCCGCACCGCCGCCGGGCTGACCCTGAATAACCCGACGCCTTATCATATTACCGTCGGCTATATCGGCACTAATGGCAAGACACTGATGCCTGGTGCGGACAGTATTATGGTGGCACCATTTGCTTCTGCGACTCAACACTTAAACAACCTGCCCTCTACGTTCCAGTTAGGCTTTGTGGCGGACTACGGCGGGCTGGAGATGTTTAAAGTAGTATGTAATTCCGTCCAGTCCCTCTGCCAAAGTACTCCTGCGAAGAAGGGGAAAATATGATTACACTTTTTCGACTACTGGCGATTCTTTGCCTTTTTTTTAACGTTTCAGCTTTTGCTGTTGATTGCTATCAGGATGGGTACAGAGGAACAACCCTCATAAATGGAGATTTACCAACGTTCAAAATTCCAGAGAATGCGCAACCTGGGCAAAAAATTTGGGAGAGCGGAGATATTAATATCACAGTTTATTGTGACAATGCACCAGGATGGTCAAGTAATAACCCATCAGAAAATGTCTATGCCTGGATCAAATTGCCCCAAATAAATAGTGCCGATATGTTGAATAATCCGTATTTAACATTTGGCGTGACTTATAATGGTGTAGATTATGAAGGGACAAATGAAAAAATTGATACTCATGCGTGCCTGGATAAATATGAACAATACTATAATGGGTATTATCATGACCCTGTATGCAATGGCAGCACTCTTCAAAAAAATGTAACATTTAACGCCCATTTTCGCGTCTATGTAAAATTCAAAAGCCGCCCGGCAGGAGATCAGACGGTAAACTTTGGCACAGTCAACGTGCTGCAATTCGACGGTGAAGGCGGGGCGAACATGGCCCCCAACGCGAAAAATTTACGCTATGCGATTACGGGGTTAGATAATATTTCATTCCTTGACTGTAGTGTCGACGTCCGCATTTCCCCGGAAAGTCAGATAGTCAATTTTGGGCAGATCGCTGCGAATTCCATTGCAACTTTCCCACCGAAGGCAGCATTCAGCGTTTCTACCATAAAAGACATTGCGTCTGATTGTACCGAACAGTTTGATGTTGCAACCAGTTTCTTTACTTCAGATACATTATATGACAATACGCATCTGGAAATAGGTAACGGCTTGCTCATGCGAATTACTGATCAAAAAACGCAAGAAGATATTAAATTTAACCAGTTCAAATTATTTAGTACTTATATTCCCGGTCAGAGTGCGGCAATGGCAACCCCCGATTACCAGGCCGAATTAACCCAAAAACCTGGTGAACCACTCGTCTATGGCCCATTTCAGAAAGACCTGATAGTTAAAATCAACTACCACTAAACAGCAAAATGCCGGGAACACCCCGGCATTTTCATATTTAGTATTTCATCTCATTAGCTGGCTTTACGCTCATGTGCCTGACGGTATGCCACCAGGTCTTCAATAGTCACGAGCGCCATATTGTGTTTATTGGCAAACTCAATGCACTCTGGTGCACGCGCCATCGTGCCATCGTCATTAGTCAGCTCACACAGCACACCAGCTGGTTTAAAGCCTGCCAGCGTCATCAGATCGATAGTCGCTTCAGTATGACCGCCACGCGTCAGTACACCACCTGCCTGCGCGCGAAGTGGGAAAACGTGGCCCGGACGATTCAGATCTGACGGTTTTGCGCCATCGGCAATCGCTGCGCGAACGGTCGTAATACGGTCAGCGGCAGAAACACCGGTAGTCACACCTTCAGCTGCTTCAATGGTCACGGTAAAACCGGTGCCATAGGCGCTGGTGTTATTTTCTACCATCATTGGCAGATCGAGTTGTTTACGGCGATCGTCAGTAATGCACAGGCAAACAATACCACTCCCGTGGCGAATGGTCAGCGCCATCTGCTCAACGGTCATGGTTTCTGCCGGGAAGATCATATCGCCTTCGTTTTCACGGTCTTCATCATCAAGCACCATCACACCGCGTCCTTCACGCAGCGCAGCCAGTGCATTTTCAACACGTTCGAAAGGCGTACCAAAAGAGGAAAGTAGCGTCTGATTCATGGTAAAAAAACCTCACTAAAATTATGGTTACCAGAATCAGGGCAGTCTTAGGAGTGGCGGCATATAGCCAAAATAACGTGAGCGGGTCCATGCCCGACAGAATCGTTACTCTCTCCCATCCGGACTCTAACCGTCGGCCCCGGAATTACACCGGATCTGCTGTCCTTTGAGTTCGCACCCAAAGCGCTCGCGGGCTTTCAACTGAGTTGATTTACCGCCGGTGGGGAATTTCGCCCCGCCCTGAGAATAAGCGGATTCACTATAACGCTAATGATTAGCGGCAGCAACGCATAGCTTCACATAATTCTGGTTTATGACTTACCCTTATCGCACTACAATGGCACTCAACACCTATCAGTACAGGGAAACTACAATGATTGACCCGAAAAAAATTGAGCAAATCGCTCGCCAGGTTCACGAATCAATGCCTAAAGGAATCAGGGAGTTCGGGGAAGATGTGGAGAAAAAAATCCGCCAAACCCTACAAGCGCAGCTGACGCGTCTCGATCTGGTGAGCCGCGAAGAATTCGACGTACAGACGCAAGTCCTGTTACGGACTCGTGAAAAACTGGCGTTACTGGAGCAGCGCATCAGCGAACTGGAAGCGCGCTATAATCCGGTAGCAGAACTTCAATCTCCTCCGGCTATCCCGCCAGTTGATAAAGCAGAATAAAGCACCACAAAAACGGGCCAGACGGCCCGTAATATCAGTGTTCTAATTCAAGTTCTCTGGTTTGCATCATCTGTTGGCAATACCAGGCATAACGTGCGCAAAACCAGGTTCTATGTTCTTCATCCATGTTACCAGTAACGGCCAGAATATCGACCGGGCGACCTTCTGCGTGCATTCTGGCAAAACTACGCGCCAGGAAATCGAAATTATTTAAAGAATTAAGACTATGATCCATAAGCACATCCTCCGGTTATTGCATACCTTTTAAGGCCATATGCTTTTTCTGATTTCAGTATTCCCCAATCAGTGTAGTGCCTTTAAACATAACGTGCGTAAATATATTGTCCCCGATCACACTTTTTAGTGAAAAATAAAAAAACCATATTAAAAGACTTTCTCTTCCAGAACCTCTCTAACATGTGTTATTATTAACAAAGATAAATGTAAGCAAGGAAACTATTCCAAAGTAAATATTGCGTCACTAAATGGACATTGGAGTGACATATGATTTTATTCGCCGACTATAACACCCCTTATCTTTTCGCTATTTCCTTTGTACTGTTGATCGGCCTTTTAGAAATTTTTGCACTTATCTGCGGTCACATGCTCTCCGGTGCTCTTGATGCACATCTTGACCATTATGATTCCATAACCACAGGTCATATTAGCCAGGCACTTCATTATCTCAATATTGGAAGATTACCAGCTCTCGTCGTCCTCTGCTTACTCGCTGGTTTTTTGGTCTTATTGGCATCCTGTTGCAACATGCCTGCGTTACGCTCTGGCAATCACCACTCCCCAACCTGTTCGTGGTTCCTGTCAGTTTACTGTTTACAATTATTGCAGTGCATTATACCGGTAAAGTCGTTGCACCCTGGATTCCACGCGACCATAGTTCAGCTATTACAGAAGAAGAATATGTTGGTAGCATGGCATTAATTACCGGCCATCAAGCCACTTCAGGTAACCCCTGCGAAGGAAAACTCACCGATCAATTTGGCCAAATACATTATTTGTTACTGGAGCCTGAAGAAGGAAAAACTTTCACTAAAGGAGACAAAGTATTAATTATTTGCCGACTTTCTGCAACGCGATATTTGGCGGAAAACAATCCCTGGTCCCAGATATTGTGATTTATTAATCAAAAGGAAATTTAATAATGGATGATATCGTTAATTCTGTGCCCTCCTGGATGTTTACCGCGATTATCGCCGTATGCATTCTGTTTATTATTGGAATTATTTTCGCCAGGCTCTATCGTCGCGCTTCGGCAGAGCAAGCATTTGTTCGTACTGGTTTAAGTGGGCAAAAAGTGGTGATGAGCGGTGGCGCAATCGTGATGCCGATCTTTCATGAAATAATTCCCATCAATATGAATACCCTGAAGCTGGAAGTCAGCCGTTCTACTATTGATAGCCTGATTACGAAAGATCGTATGCGTGTTGATGTTGTAGTGGCTTTCTTTGTACGGGTAAAACCGTCAGTAGAAGGCATCGCCACTGCGGCCCAGACGCTGGGGCAACGCACTCTATCACCAGAAGATTTACGTATGCTGGTCGAGGATAAATTCGTCGATGCCCTCCGTGCAACAGCGGCACAAATGACCATGCATGAGTTACAGGATACCCGCGAGAACTTCGTGCAGGGAGTACAAAATACCGTAGCTGAAGATCTGTCGAAAAATGGCCTGGAACTGGAAAGCGTTTCACTTACCAACTTTAACCAGACCTCGAAAGAACATTTCAATCCGAACAATGCCTTTGACGCCGAAGGTTTAACCAAACTGACTCAGGAGACGGAGCGCCGTCGTCGCGAACGTAACGAAGTTGAACAGGATGTGGAAGTCGCAGTGCGTGAGAAAAACCGTGATGCACTTTCGCGCAAGTTGGAGATTGAACAACAAGAAGCGTTTATGACGCTTGAGCAGGAGCAGCAGGTTAAAACCCGTACCGCTGAGCAGAATGCGAAAATTGCGGCTTTTGAAGCTGAACGTCGTCGTGAAGCAGAGCAGACGCGAATTCTGGCTGAACGACAGATTCAGGAAACAGAAATCGACCGCGAACAGGCCGTCCGCTCAAGAAAGGTTGAGGCCGAACGTGAAGTTCGCATTAAAGAGATCGAACAGCAGCAGGTCACCGAAATCGCTAACCAGACGAAATCGATCGCTATTGCCGCCAAATCGGAACAACAGTCCCAGGCAGAAGCGCGTGCTAACCTTGCACTCGCAGAAGCAGTAAGCGCCCAACAAAACGTAGAAACCACTCGCCAGACTGCCGAAGCCGATCGTGCTAAACAAGTGGCGTTGATCGCCGCAGCGCAGGATGCAGAAACCAAAGCGGTTGAACTGACCGTGCGGGCGAAAGCAGAAAAAGAAGCCGCAGAAATGCAGGCGGCGGCTATCGTTGAGTTAGCCGAAGCTACACGTAAAAAGGGTCTGGCGGAAGCAGAAGCACAACGTGCGCTGAACGATGCTATCAACGTACTTTCTGATGAACAAACCAGCCTTAAATTCAAACTGGCATTATTGCAGGCGCTGCCTGCGGTAATTGAGAAATCCGTTGAGCCTATGAAGGCTATCGACGGCATCAAAATTATTCAGGTCGATGGGCTGAATCGTGGTGGCGCTACGGGTGATGCAAACACGGGGAATGTGGGGGGCGGAAACCTGGCAGAACAAGCGTTATCAGCCGCACTCTCTTACCGCACACAGGCACCGCTGATTGACTCCTTGCTCAATGAAATTGGCGTTTCAGGCGGCTCACTGGCGGCATTGACTTCATCCTTAAGCTCAACAACTCCCGTCGAAGAAAAAGCAGAGTAAACCCTCTTCTATGAATAATCCCTGGCCCAAAAAGCCGGGGATTTTTTATATCTGCGTTCCGCTAAAAGGTGCAAATGATCAGGCTGTTGCAGCATTTTGCGTGACTGCTCGGGGAAGGCAAAACTGCCTCTGGGAAAGCGTTGCGCGGAGTCCGGCGCTCATCAACAATCGGGGAGCCAGCAAGGGGCTGAAACGGGAAAGCCTCTCCCGGAGAAGAGGGCTTTTAATAAGGAAAGGGTTATGATGAAGTTCGTCATCATACTGGTTGTGTTGTTACTGTTAAGTTTCCCGACTTACTAACAACTCATCAGAGGGGGGAGAAATCCTCCCTTACCCTTGTTCCTTTACTTTAGGTTGAAAAAACAACAGCGTCAATAGACCTGCCTGCTACGAAGCGAGATCTGTGAACCGCTTTCCAGTTAGCCTTTTTTATCCAGTTGGATCTTCTTGATGATGTTGGTCGTCGAGCAACCGTCTTCAAAGTTGAGCACCAGCACTTCGCCACCGTTGGCCCAGACTTCTTTACTCCCGGCAATCTCTTCTGGTTTATAGTCGCCGCCTTTCACCAGCAGATCTGGCAAGATCCCGGCGATCAAGCGCTGCGGCGTGTCCTCTTCAAACGACACCACCCAGTCGACCGCTTCCAGTGCGCCCAGCACAATCATACGCTGTTCGAGCGGGTTAACGGGGCGGGAATCCCCTTTCAGCCGTTTGGTGGAGGCATCGCTGTTCACAGCGACAATCAAACGGTCACCCAGTTTACGGGCATTTGCCAGATAAGAGACGTGCCCGGCGTGCAGGATGTCAAAGACACCGTTGGTCATCACCACTTTTTCACCGCGTTTACGCGCTGCCGCTACAGCAAGCTTCAGTTCCTCTTCGGTCATCACACCAAAGCCGGTATCTGCACGTCCACGTACTGCGTTTTCCAGCTCGATCGGCGAAACCGTGGATGTCCCCAGTTTGCCGACCACCACACCAGCCGCCGCATTGGCAAAGAAGCAGGCTTCTTCCAGCGAATTACCCGCTGCCAGCGTTGCCGCCAGGACGCCAATCACCGTGTCGCCCGCACCGGTAACGTCATACACTTCCTGCGCCTGGGTTGGCATATGCAGCGGCGCTTTACCCGGTTGCAGCAGCGACATACCCTGTTCGGAACGGGTCACTAACAGAGCCGAGAGTTCGTAATCGGCAATCAGTTTCATGCCGCGCTCAACAATCTCTTCTTCGGTCTTACATTTACCGACAACAGCTTCAAATTCCGAGAGATTCGGCGTTAACAGCGTAGCGCCGCGGTAGCGCTCAAAATCGGTACCTTTTGGATCAATCAGCACTGGAACACCCGCTTTACGCGCCAGTTGGATCATCTGCTGTACGCTTGCCAGCGCACCTTTGGCGTAGTCAGAAAGCACCAGCGCGCCAATCGAACTCAGTGCCTGATTAATCCGCTCGTGCAGCGGCTGCGGATCAACCCCTTCGAAACCTTCTTCGAAATCCAGACGGATCAGTTGTTGGTTGCGGGAAAGTACCCGTAATTTGGTGATGGTCGGATGCGTCGGTACAGAAACAAAGTCGCATTTGACGTTGACGTCGGCCAGAGATTTACTGAGCGCGCGCGCCGCATCGTCAATGCCCGTCAACCCGACCAGGCGTGCATTAGCACCGAGAGAAGCGATATTCATCGCCACGTTAGCCGCGCCGCCCGGACGTTCTTCGATGGTATTCACTTTAACCACGGGCACCGGCGCTTCCGGCGAGATACGACTGGTGGGACCGTACCAGTAACGATCCAGCATCACATCACCAACCACCATCACTCCTGCACGTTCAAACTCTGGCAGCGTTACTTTCATTCCTGTCTCCTGAGAGATTCAAAATTTGCGCGCGATAATACCATACTTCATTCTTCCACCAGCCACTTCTGCCAGCTTGCCCGCACCAGTTCACGCTCTGCGGTGAAGCAATCCTCCGACACATGGCCCGGCAATTCCTGTAATGCCAGATGATGAAGTTCATCGCGCAGCGTCGTGTAAGCACGGGTCAGCGCCATCGCTTCCTGCTCTTCCATAATGTCGTTTTGCGCCAGTAGTTCCAGAATGCGCACGTTGTCTGACCAGCGCGTTAACTTCGGTTTTTCGTGAGCGTAGCGCAACACCAGATATTGAGTAATAAATTCGATATCGGTAATTCCGCCTTCATCGGCTTTGATATCAAAGCGATCGCGATGTTTATTGCCGAGATGGGCACGCATTTTCTCGCGCATTTCCCGCACTTCTGTTTGCAGGGTTTTGCCTTCGCGCGGCAGCGTCATAATCTCCCGGCGTACTGCGTCAAAGTGCGCGGTGAGCTGCGGATCGCCGTACACTACACGCGCACGCACCAGCGCCTGATGCTCCCACGTCCAGGCCTCGTTTTTCTGATAATCAGCAAATGCTTCTGCGGATGTCACCAGCATTCCCGCCGCCCCGGACGGACGCAGTCGTGCATCCACTTCATACAAAATGCCGGAAGAGGTTCGCGTACTGAACAGATGCATAATGCGTTGCGCCAGACGCAGATAAAACTGTCGCCCGTCGATTTCCCGCTCGCCGTCAGTCATCGCATCCATTGGGCAATCATGGAGGAAGATCAGGTCAAGATCGGAACTGTAGCCTAACTCCCAGCCACCCAGCTTGCCGTAGCCGACCACCGCAAAACCACGCCCTTCGCGTTCGTTCAGGTGATTTGGCTTACCGTAGCGGGCAACCATTTGAACCCACGCCTGCTGAACGACGGCATCAATCATGGCTTCTGCCAGCCAGGTTAAGTGATCGCTCACTTTCATTACCGGTAGCGTACCGGCGATATCCGCTGCCGCAATGCGTAACAGCTGCGCCTGTTTGAACTGACGCAGCGCCTCAAGCTGTTGTTCTTCGTCATCTTCCGGCACGCGCAGCAAATACTGGCGCAGTTCATCACGGTAGGCATCCGTCGCCGTTGGTTGGTAGAGGGTATTTGGATCGAGCAATTCATCCAGCAATAATGGATAACGCGCTAGCTGGCTGGCAATCATCGGCGATGCAGCACACAGAGAAATCAAATGCTTAAGCGCCGCAGGGAATTCACTAAGCAGCTCAAGATAAGTGGTGCGAGTAACAATCCCCACCAGCAAGGCGGTAATGCGCGACAGCGTGACAGCAGCGTCTTCACGCGCACAGACATCACTTAGCAGATGTGGCATCAGATGGTCGAGCACCTGACGTCCTCGCGGCCCGATAGTGCGCTTATCCAGCTCTTTGCGGAAATCAGCAATCAGCATTAGCACCTGTTTGCGATCATCCTCGCTAAGATGCGCCAGCACTGGCGTGGTGTCATCTTCCTGCAACGCATCCTGCCACAGCTCACGCCACTGTTCCGACAGCGACTCTTCCTGAGTTTCACTTTCGTCGTCGCCAATCAATTCATTAAACACCCGGCGCACATTGGCCATATGTGCGGTCAGCACCCCGGTCAATTGCGGCCAGTCAGCAAAGTCCATCGCCCACGCCAGCCGCGCACGGTTAAGCTCATCAGAAGGAAGCGTCTGGGTTTGTTCGTCGTTAATGCTTTGCAGCAGGTTTTCCAGACGCCGCAGGAACAGATACGCCACTCGCAATTGTTCAGCATCGTTTTCAGAAAGCAGATGCAGCGCGGCAATGGCGCTGAGCGTTGGCAGTAAAGCGCGCGATTGCAGCGACGGTTCGCGCCCGCCGCGAATGAGCTGGAACACCTGGACGATAAATTCAATTTCGCGAATGCCGCCTGCGCCAAGTTTGATGTTGTCGGTCAAACCGCGTCGACGCACTTCACGGGCAATCATTCCTTTCATGTTGCGCAGCGACTGAATCACGCTGAAATCGATGTAACGACGGAAAACAAACGGACGCAGCATCGCACGCAACTCGTTAGCATAGACGCCGTCGCTATCCCCCATAATCCGCGCCTTGACCATCGCGTAACGCTCCCAGTCGCGCCCCTGCTCCTGGTAATAATCTTCCAGCGCCGCAAAACTCAGCACCAGCGGGCCACTTTCACCAAACGGACGCAGCCGCATATCCACGCGATAGACGAAGCCATCCTGCGTTGGTTGATCCAGCACTTTAATCAGCCGCTGCCCCATGCGGGTAAAAAACTGCGCGTTATCCAGTTCCCGGCGTCCACCCTGGGTACAACCATGTTCCGGCCAGGCAAAAATCAGATCGATATCAGAGGAGAAATTCAGTTCCCCGCCGCCCAGCTTACCCATGCCTAAAATCAGCAGCGGTTGCGCTTCGCCCTGCGCATTGCACGGAGTTCCCCATTCGCGGCAGCAGGCGTCATACAGCCAGTCACGCGCCGCAACAATCAGCGTCTCCGCCAGATGGCTGAGCTGCTGCAATATGCTCTCTTCAGTAACCAGAGCCAGCGTTTGCGCCCAGGCGATGCGCACCATAATGCGCCGCCGGAATAGCCGCAGCTCGCGCATTAACCCGGCTTCGTCACTCACATTACTGAGCGCCTCCTGCAGCCATGCAGCGTAATGCTGCCATTCGTCGGCCTGCGGCGG
>OGQM01001725.1_pt1 | contig 14485 bp, 5 predicted proteins | sample 1553191 | NCBI WGS metagenome assembly OGQM01 (sample SAMEA2579954, study PRJEB22360) | human gut metagenome | biome: human gut; feature: human-associated habitat; material: faeces | place: Denmark | collected 2008/2010 | reverse complement strand
CGTTTCCGACATGATTTACAAGATGGAAAACGAATGATATGGATGAGTGAACGTGACAACTGGAACCACCTGTATATGTATGACCGTACTACCGCCCAGCCTATTCGTCAGATAACCAAAGGCGAATGGTACGTACGTGATATCCTCCGGGTAGATGAAACCAACCAACTTATTTATTTCTCGGCAAATGGCGTACAAGCTAAAGAAGATCCCTACCTGATCCGTTATTATCGTATCGGCTTCGACGGTAAGAATCTCACTTGTCTCACTCCGGCAGAAGGAATGCATAATGCATGGTTCTCAAAAGATATGCAATATTTAGTTGATGTATATTCTATGGTAGACAAAGCTCCTGTAGCCGTACTCCGGGATGCCAAAAACGGAAAAGTCATCATGCCACTTGAAACGGCTGATATCAGTCGTCTGGAAGCTGAAGGCTGGAAAGCTCCCGAAGTATTCACCGCCAAAGGTCGTGACGGAAAAACGGATATGTGGGGAATCATCATTCGTCCCAGCAATTTTGATCCTGACAAAAAATACCCCGTTTTGGAGTATATCTATCAAGGACCGGGTAATCAATACGTACCCAAAACCTTTATTCCTTATAACTACTTTATGAGTGGTATTGCCGAACTCGGTTTTATTGTTGTCATGGTAGATGGGATGGGAACTTCTTTCCGTTCACGCACTTTCGAAAACGTATGTTACAAGAATCAGTTGATGCTTTAATTGATAATGGTAGACGTGGAAGACCTGTTACAGGTGCTGGAAATAGACCTTTAAAATCATTATCAGATATGTTAAAAGGAAAACAAGGTAGATTCCGTCAAAACTTACTTGGAAAACGTGTTGACTATTCTGGACGTTCTGTTATCGTTGTTGGACCAGAACTTAAAATTTATCAATGTGGTTTACCAAAAGAAATGGCAGTAGAATTATTTAAACCATTTGTTATGAGGGAATTAGTAGGTCGTGGAATTGCTCAAAATATTAAAAATGCAAAAAGAATGGTAGAAAGATTAAGACCAGAAGTATGGGGAATATTAGAAGATGTTATAAAAGATCATCCTGTAATGTTAAACCGTGCTCCAACACTACATAGACTTGGAATTCAAAGTTTTGAGCCAGTATTAGTAGAAGGAAGAGCAATAAAACTTCACCCATTAGTTTGTGAAGCATTTAATGCTGACTTCGATGGTGACCAAATGGCTGTACATTTACCATTATCACCAGAAGCACAAGCAGAATCAAGATATTTAATGCTATCAACAAACAACTTACTTAAACCACAAGATGGTAAACCAGTTGCTACACCTAGACTAGATATGATTTTAGGAAGTTATTACTTAACAATGGTATTAGATGGTGAAAAAGGAGAAGGAAAATATTTCAAAGATCCTGATGAAGCTATTATGGCCTTCGAAAATCATGAAGTAGGTATACATGCAAAAATCTATGTTAGAAAAACAGTAGAAATTGATGGAGAACCAAAAACAAGTAAAGTAGAAACAAGTGTTGGAAGAATTATATTTAACCAAGGAATACCACAAGATTTAGGATTTATAGACAGAAAAGAAGATCCATTCCAATACGAAATAAGTTTCCCAGTTGTTAAAAAGACAATGGGACAAATAATTGAAAGAGTAATTAGAACTCATGGATTAACAGAATCAGCAGAAGTAATAGATTATATAAAAGCATTAGGATTTAAGTATGCAACACTTGCTGGTATTACATATTCAATGGATGACGTAAAAGTTCCACCAGCTAAAAAAGAATTATTAAAAGAAGCAGATAGCAAAGTTGAAAATATCAGAAAACAATATGCTAGAGGTTTAATTACTGATGAAGAAAGATATAATGCAGTAATTAGTGTATGGGAAGAAACAACTAACAAAGTAAGTCATGCAATGGAAGACAACTTTGATGACTTAAACCCAGTATATATGATGGTTAAATCAGGATCTAGAGGTAACATGAACCAATTAAGACAAATCGCAGGTATGCGTGGACTTATGGCTAGTACAACAGGTAAAGCAGTTGAAATTCCAATTAAATCATCATTTGCTGAAGGATTAGACGCATTAGAGTACTTTATATCAGCCCATGGAGCTCGTAAAGGACTTTCTGATACAGCTTTAAGAACAGCAGACTCTGGATATTTAACAAGAAGATTAGTAGATGTTGCACAAGATATAATTGTTAGAGAATATGACTGTGGAACAAATGAAGGAATTATCGTTTATGACATTAAAGATGAAAATCAAATAATAGAAAAAATGCAAGAAAGACTAATTGGTAGATATGCAGTAGAAGATGTAATTGATCCAAAAACTAAAAAAGTTATTGTTGATACTGAAACAATGATAACAGAAGACATAGCTGAAAAAATAGTAGAAGCAGGAATAGAAAAATTACAAGTACGTTCTGTACTAGGATGTCATTCAAAACATGGAGTATGTCAAAAATGTTATGGTATGGGATTAGCAAGAAGAGATTTAGTTTCAATTGGTGAAGCTGTTGGTATTATTGCAGCTCAATCAATTGGTGAACCAGGTACACAGCTTACAATGAGAACAATTCACTCTGGTGGTGTAGCAGGTGTAGCAGATATTACACAAGGTCTTCCTAGGGTTGAAGAATTATTTGAAGCTAGAAAACCAAAAGGATTAGCAATTATTACTGAAATTGATGGTAAAGTAAAAATTAAAGAAACAAAGAAAAAGAAAGAAGTTATTATTACAAATAATAGCGAATCTAAGACATATACAATACCATTTGGATCAAATTTAAAAGTAAAAAACGGTGATATAGTAGAAGCATGTGATCCATTAATTGAAGGTTCAATTAATCCAAGCGAAATCTTGGCAATAAAAGGACCAGAAGGTGTTTATGAATATTTAATATCTGAAGTACAAAAAGTATATAGAAATCAAGGTGTTGATATTAATGATAAACATATTGAAGTTATTGGTAGACAAATGCTTAAGAAAGTAAGAGTTGAAGACAATGCAGATACAGATATGTTCCCAGGTTCATTAATAGATATGTATGACTTTGAAGACAAAAATACAGAAGCAGTAGAAAATGGAAAGAGACCAGCAACAGGAAAAAGAGTTTTACTTGGTATTACAAAAGCATCACTTGCAACAGAAAGTTTCTTATCTGCTGCATCATTCCAAGAAACAACAAGAGTATTAACAGAAGCTGCAATAAAAGGTAAGACAGACGATCTTATGGGATTAAAAGAAAATGTTATGATAGGTAAATTAATACCAGCTGGAACAGGAATGGATAGATACAAAAATCTAAAAATTCATGTAGAAGGTCAAGACGAAGAAGAACAAAATGCATAAAAAGGGATTTGGGGACGGTGCTAAAATCCCGATTCAATTAAATAAAATTTAAAAATGGTAGTAATATGCTACCATTTTTTGTTTTATAGAAAACAGGGAAAAAAAGAACGTCCCCAAATCCCGAAAAAGAACGTCCCCCCAAATCCCGAAGAGAAAAAAATAATCCAAATTTGACAAAAAATGTAATTGACTTTATAAGATAAAACGAGTTATAATATATGCTAGGAAAAATAGAAGGAATTGATGTTATATGAAATTATTAAATAAAAAAATTGTATTGATTATGATAGGAATAATTGTAATGCTACTTGCATTATTATCAGGAAAAGTGCAAGCTGCATCACAAGAGTTTGGATTACAAGAATATAGAAAACCAGTAGGAAGTACACAATATGGTTATAAAGTAAGTGATAAATATGTATGGAAAATAGTAACATATTCTGGTAGTGCAATAAATTATGATAGAACACTTTATTGTTTAAAAGCAGAACAAGGTTTCTATACTTCAGAACCAGGAGTTTTTAAAGAAACATATAATTTATCATATGACTTTATGAACAAAAATAGTATGAATCCATTACCTGTACCATCACAATATTATAATCAAATTGTATGGATTTTAAATCATGCATACATACCAAGTGCATCAACAGCTAGTACAGATAAAGCAACATTACTACAAAATGCAGGAATAACAGGAACTAGCGAACTTACAGATGATGATATAGATGTAGTACAACAATTAGCGATATGGTATTTTACAAATTATGATGATTCAACATACCATAAAGATATGGCAGGAGAAGCATCTTTCCAAACAGTGTTACAATCAACTAAAACTAGTGGTGGAACAAGTGCATACCAAGCAATCGAAGATATTAATCAAACTAGATATGACCAAATGGATAAATTGTTTGTATATCTTGTAGAAAATGCAAAAAAAGCAACAGCAAGTTCTAACAGTACTTCATCACCAATAGCTATGGGAAATACTACCCCAACAGTAGAAGTAAGTGGAAGCAATTATATAGTAGGACCATTTAAAATAGATAAAAACAATGACACTCCATATACTATAAACTTTAGTATAACAGACCAAAGTGGTAAAAGTTTAGCCGGAAAATATACTTTATTAGACTCAAATAAGAGTCAAACAAGCCAAACTTTAGCACAATTAGTTGGAAGTAATTTTTATTTAAGAATACCAATTAGTACAGTAAATTCAGAAAATATTACAAGTCTAAGATTTTCTATGAATGGAAATTATACTATAACAACAGCTACATATTGGACTAAATCTGGAGATAGTACAGTACAACCAATAGTAGAATTGGGTAGAACACCAAAAACTTTTAGTGGTAACAAAGAAGTAACATTTCCAAAAGAAGGTTCATATAATTTAAAACTTGTAAAAGTAGAACAAGGTAATACAACAAACAAATTACAAGGTGCAACATTTAGAATTACAAGTCCAAATGGAACAGTAACAGAAACAACAAGCTCAAATGGTGAAATTAACGTAGGACCAATTACTATAAATACACCTGGAACAGATACAATAACAATAGAAGAAACACAAGCTCCAGATGGATATGAAAAAGTAATAACAGCACCTATAAATGTACAAGTAACAAAAATACTATCAAGTAATACATATACTATGTCAAATGCTGTAATAACTAATACGCAGACGGGATCTAGTATAAGCGTAAGTGGAAGTACGATAACAGTAACGGTAGAAAATAAATTAATACCGAAAGACAGCGAATATAACTTAAAACTTGTAAAGGTGGAACAAGGAAATACAAGTAAAAAGTTACAAGGGGCAGAATTTAGAATCAATTCACCAACTGGTGAAGTAACACAAACAACAAATGCAAGTGGAGAAATAAATATAGGACCAATTGCAGTAACAGCCACAGGAACAGACACAATAACAATAGAAGAAACAAAAGCACCAGATGGCTACGAAAAAATAATAACAGCTCCAATAACAGTGCAAGTAACAAAAGTATTCGAGAATAATACATATAAAATGTCAACAGCCAAAATAACGAATGCACAAACAGGAGCAAGTATAAGCTTAAGCGGAAGTACAATAACAGTAACAGTAGAAAACAAACTAATTCCAAAAACAAGCGAATATAACTTAAAACTTGTAAAGGTAGAAGAAGGAACAAGCAATAAACTTGAAGGTGCAGAATTCAACATAAATTCACCAATTGGTGAAGTAACACAAACGACAAATACAAGTGGAGAAATAAATATAGGACCAATTGCAGTAACAGCTACAGGAACAGACACGATAACAATAGAAGAGACAAAAGCTCCAGCAGGATATGAAAAGATAATAACAGCACCAATAACAGTGCAAGTAACAAAAGTATTCGAAAATAATACATATAAAATGTCAGATGCGGTAATAACAAATGCACAAAATGGAGCAGATATAAGCTTAAGCGGAAATACAATAACAGTAACAGTAGAAAACAGAGCAAAATATTTTGATTTAGCGTTAAGAAAATATATAACACAAATAAATGGTGAAAATATTGCAAATACTAGAGTACCAGCTATAGATACAAGCTCACTTACAACTGGAACAACAGCAAGTTATAATCATAGAAAAGATCCAGTTGCAGTAACAACAGGTGACAAAGTAATATACAATCTTACAATATATAATGAAGGACAAAAACCAGGTAGAGCAACAAAAATAGAAGACCAATTACCAACAGGATTAGTATTTAACAGAGTTGTTTCTGGAAACTTTGAATTAGATTCTTATAGTGAAACAGATAATTTATTAAAATTAAGAAGAACATCAAATACAGATAATCTTGATGCATATAATGGAACTACATTAGATTCAGAAACAATACAAATAGAATGTACAGTAACAGCAGTTCCAACTAATAAAGAACAAATTTTAACAAATGTAGCATGGATTTCAGAAGAATATGATGCAGAATCAAATGTAACAATAACAAACGAGGAAAAAACAGATAGGGATTCTGTTCCAGGAACACATCCAGATGTAAATAAAGATAATATGGAAGATTATACTGGAAATAATAATCAAGAAGATTTAACAGATGATGATTATTACTTCAAAGGTCAAGAAGATGATGATGACTTCGAAAAATTAAAAGTAGTATATTTTGACTTAGCATTAAGAAAATTTATAACAGGTAAAAATGATACAGCATTAACAGGTAGAGAACCACAAGTAGATGTAACAAACTTAGCAGATGGAACATCTACAACAGCTACATATAATCATCCAAAAAATCCTATAGATATGCAAAGAGGAGATATCGTAATATATACAATAAGAGTATATAATGAAGGTTCAATGGATGGATATGCAAATGAAATAACAGATTATTTACCAGAAGAATTAGAATTTTTACCAGACCATGAAATAAACCAAGAATATGAATGGCAAGTATCTAGTGATGGAAGACATGTTACAACAGATTATTTATCACAAGCTAAAGAAACATCTTCAAGACAAAACTTATTAAAAGCTTTTGATGGAACAACATTAGATTATAAAGATGTAAAGATAGCATGTAAAATAAAAGATACTGCAGAAGTTGGTAAAAAGCTAACAAACTTAGCAGAAATAACAGAGTCTAAAGATTCAGATGGAAATGATGTAGTAGACAGAGATTCTGAAACAGATAATGTAGAAGTACCAACAGACGAAGATTTACCAAATTATAAAGATGACGAAATAGATAAAGACTATGTACCTGGTCAAGAAGATGATGATGACTTCGAAAAGGTAAAAGTAGTATATTTCGATTTAGCATTAAGAAAATTTATAACAGCAGTAGATAATACAGAAATAACAAACAGAATACCACAATTAAGTATGGGCGAAGATGGAAACATAGATTATAATCATACAAAAGAGCCTGTAGAAGTAGAAAATGGTAACATAGTAACATATACATTAAGGATATATAATGAAGGTATGATGGCAGGTTACGCAAGTAAAGTAAAAGATGATGTGCCAGACGGATTAGAATTCTTACCAGACAATGAGATAAATCAAGAATATAGATGGGTATTATCAGAAGATGGAACAAGTATAGAAACAGATTATCTATCTAAGGAGAAAGAACAAACAGAAGGTGCAAATTTAATAAAAGCATTTGATCCAGAATTAGGAATAACAGATACGAACCCAGACCATAGAGATTTAAAAATAGCTTTTAGAGTAACAGAGCCAAATACATCAGATAGAATATTAGTAAATACAGCAGAAATTTCAGATGACAGAGATGAAAACAATGATCCAGTAGACGATATAGATTCTACCCCAGATAACAACAACGAGTGGAACGAAGAAGATGACTTAGACAAAGAATTTGTAAAAGTTAAGTACTTTGATTTAGCATTAAAGAAATGGGTAAGTAGAGCAATTGTTACAAACCAAGATGGTTCACAAAACATAATAGAAACAGGACATACAGGAGATGAAGATCCAGAGCCACCAGCAAAAGTAGATTTAGGAAGACAAGACATTAATAAAGTAACAGTAAAATTCGAATTCCAAATTAAAATAACAAACGAAGGTGAAATTGCTGGATATGCAACAGAAGTAACAGACTATATTCCAGAAGGATTAAAGTTTATACAAGAGGATAACCCATTATGGTATCCAAGAGAACCATTAAACGGAAGAGAAAGAGTTGGAACTACACAATTAGCAGATACATTACTACAACCAGGAGAAAGCGCAACAATATCAATCCTATTAACATGGATAAATGATCCAAATAATATGGGATTAAAAACAAACATAGCAGAAATAAGCCAAGATGATAATGATAGTGATACACCAGATATAGACTCAACACCAGATAACTTTACAGATGGTGAAGACGATATAGATGATGCACCAGTAATGTTAACAGTAGCACTAGGTGATACACAAATATATATAGGTTTAGGATTTGTAATAGTAGCAATGTTAACAGGTGGAATTTGGGCAATAAAAAGATATGTTTTATAGGGAATAAGGGACGTTCCTAAAATCCCGGGTAAACCGGGATTTTAGGAGTCCTTTTTGCGTTTAAAGAAAGCTACATATATTTGGCAGGTTCTATTGTGGGAAAAAAGGAACGTCCCCAAATCCCACTAACCTCGAATTTTATAAAAAATTATTGTAAACTTAACAAAAATGTAATATAATTGTAATGTGGATTTTATAAAATGAAGGAATATAGCAAAAACTGTATCCGTAAGTAGGTTAAAGCCACGAAAAAATAACTATAAAAAACTGCTATTTTTTGCTATTGACTATTATTTAGAATATAGTAAAATACACTTAGCAGTATTATGAGAAAAAGGATGGTAACGAAACTATGAAACTTATTAAGAAAATAGTTGTAAGCATCATAGTTATGCTTTTAGCATTAGCTATGGGAACATCAGTATTTGCAGCTACAACTCCAGTTACATTTGGACTAAGTGAATATAGAAGAGAAACAAACGGAAAACAATATGGATATAGAATAAACAATGGAAATAAAAGAGTTTGGAAAGTTATTGTATACGAAAATGACGGGACCACAATGAATTTTGATAATACAATATACTGTCTAAAAGCTGAAAAAGGTTTTTATACAGCAACACCAAATTCATTTAAACAAACATATGATAAGATGGTAGACTTTGCTGATAAAGCAAGTTTAGTACCTACAATCTTCGAAAACGATGATTACTACTATGCTGCTACATGGATCTTAGACCATGCATATATACCATATTATGCAAAATCAGGAGATTCAGTAGAAGTGCAAAATCAAAAAATACAGCAAGCGGCACAAGATAGAGAAGATTTACTAAATGCATCTGGAATGGGTGATTCATTAAAGCAAGAATTAACAGATGATGATATAGATGTAGTACAACAAATGGCATTATGGTATTTTACAAATACTAAATCAGATGAAAATTCTGATATATACCATGTAGACTTTGCAGGAGAACCATCATTCCAAGAAATAGCTATAGCAGAAAAAGGTGTAGGTTCTTATACAACAATGTCAGATGTTAATCAAACAAGAGCTGATGCAATGGAAAAACTATATCAATATATGGTAAAAACAGCTAAAAGTACAGAAAATATTGAATATTACAAAACACATAATGGAAAAGTAGAAGAACCAATAACATTAGCTACAGAAGTTAACCCAACAGTAGAATTAGATGGAGGTAACTACATAGTAGGTCCATATAAAATAAATAAAAATAATGATTTACCATTCGAATTAAATGCAAAATTCACAGACCAAGATGGAACAGACTTAAATGGTAAATATACATTATTAAATTCAAGTAAACAAGCAGTATCACAAGGAACAACAATAAAAGACTTAGTAGGACAAAGTTTTTATATTTCAATCCCATCATCAAATATAGATGATATAACAAAAATAAAATTTAGTTATACAGGTTCATATAGAACTTCATCAAAAGGATTCTGGACAACAACACAAAATCCAGATACTGTACAACCATTAGTTGCAGTAGAAAAACAAGAAACTCCATTAAGTGGAGAAAAAGAAGTAGGAGTTGCAAAAAGAGAATTTGACTTATCATTAAGAAAATTTATTTCTGAAGTAAATGGAAAAGAAATAAATAGAGAGCCAACAGTAGATGTATCTAATTTAAACAAAATGGTGGATGGTGCTAAAATTACAACAGCTACATATAACCATAATAAAAAACCAGTAGCAGTAAAGCCAGGAGATGTAGTTACATATACAATTAGAGTATATAATGAAGGTGAATTAGACGGTTATGTAGGCGAGATTACAGACTATTTACCCGCAGAACTAGAATTTATAAATGATATAGAAAACTATCCAGAAGAAACAGACTTTAATGCAGGTTATGGTTGGAGAATAGATCCAAGCAATAACAGAGTAATTAAAACAAATAAACTTGCGTATTCATCAGAAGCAGCAGACAGAGATCAAAATACAAGCAATTTAATAAGTGCATATAATGGAACTACATTAGATTATAAAGAAGTTAAAGTAAAATGTAAGGTAAAGAATTCTACAGAACCATTAAAGAAAATTACAAATTTAGCTCAAATTACACAAGAAACAGACAGCAAAGGTGGAGCAGTAACAGATAGGGACTCTGTACCAAATGGAAACTTTACATTACCAGCAGATACAGATTTACCAACATATAAAGATGATGAAATAAATTCTGGTAAAGAATATATTCCAGGACAAGAAGACGATGACGACTTCGAAAAAGTTATTATTCAAGAATTTGATTTAGCATTAAGAAAATTTATATCAGGAAAAAATGGAACAACATTAATAGGTAGAGAGCCATCAGTGGATGTAACAAATTTAGCAAATGGAACAGCTACAACAGCAACATATAACCATCCAAAAAAAGCTGTGGATATGGCAAGAGGAGATGTTGTAGAATACACAATAAGGGTTTATAACGAAGGCTCAATAGATGGATATGCAAATAAAATAGTAGATAAATTACCAGCAGAACTAGAGTTTTTACCAGAACATGAAGCAAACATAAAATATGGATGGCAAGTTTCAGAAGATGGAAGAACAGTAACAACAGATTATTTATCAAAAGCTAAAGAAACATCAACAGGAGCAAATATAATAAAAGCATTTGATGGAACAACATTATCATATAAAGATGTAAAAATAGCATGTAGAGTGAAAGATACTGCAGAATTTGGTAAGAAATTAACAAACTTAGCAGAGATAACAGAAGCAAAAGATTCTGATGGAAATGATGTAATAGACAGAGATTCAGAAACAAATAATATGGAAGTACCAAGTGACGAAGACTTACCAGCATATAAAGATGACGAAATAAACAACGAATATGTACCAGGACAAGAAGATGATGATGACTTCGAAAAAGTTAGAGTAGTATATTTTGATTTGGCATTAAGAAAATTTATTACTGCAGTAGATGACCAAGAAGTAACTACAAGAATACCAAGCTTAAGCATTGGTGAAGATGGAAATATTAAATATGACCATACAAAAGATCCTGTTGAAGTAGAAAACGGAGATGTAGTTACATATACAATAAGAATATATAATGAAGGATTAATAGATGGATATGCAACAGAAGTAAAAGATGATATTCCAGATGGTCTAAAATTCTTACCAGATAATCCTATAAATAGAGAGTATAGATGGCAAGAATCGGAAGATGGACAAAGTGTAACAACAGATTACTTAGCTAAGGCACAAGAAGAAAATGACGGAGATAATCTAATAAAAGCATATGACCCAGAAAAAGGACTAACAGAAAACAATCCTGATTACAGAGATGTAAAAATCGCATTCCAAGTAACAGAACCAAATACATCAGATAGAATATTAGTAAATACAGCAGAAATTGCTGATGATAGTGATAGTTCTGGGGATCCAATTGAGGATATAGATTCTACTCCAGATAACAATAATGAGTGGAACGAAGAAGATGACTTGGATAAAGAATTTGTAAAAGTTAAATACTTCGATTTAGCCCTAAAAAAATGGGTAAGTAAAGCAATCATAATAAATGCAGACGGAACACAGACTGTACAAGAAACAGGACATACAGGTGACGAAGATCCAGAACCACCAGCAAAAGTAGATTTAGGAAGAAGAGATATAAACAAAGTAACAGTAAAATTCGAATTCCAAATCAAAATAACAAACGAAGGTGAAATCGCTGGATATGCAAAAGAAATAACAGATTACATCCCAGAAGGACTAAGATTTGTACAAGAAGACAATCCAGATTGGTACACAAGAGAACCATTGAATGGAAGAGAAAGAGTTGCAACAAAATTACTAGAAAATACATTGTTACAACCAGGAGAAAGCGCAACAGTATCAATATTATTAACTTGGATAAATGGACAAGATAATATGGGATTAAAAACAAATATAGCAGAAATAAGCCAAGATTATAATGACAGTAATACACCAGATATAGACTCTGTGCCAGACAACTTTAAAGAAGACGAAGATGATATAGATGATGCACCAGTAATGCTTACAGTAGCACTAGGTGATGCAAAATTATATATCGGAATAGCAGCACTAGTAGTTATAGCACTAGGTGGAGGAGTATTCATAATTAAGAAATATGTAATTTAAAAAATCTTTAAAACAAAAATGCAAAAAAAGAGGGTATTCGGATTAGATATCCTCTTTTTTATATAAAGGTTATAAAATATTAGTAAAGAATTTATGAGTGCTAAAGATGATATAATAACTGGTATAAATTTATTAGACATATAGAACATTGATTTTTTGATATAGATTGAAAAAATAGAAATTTTATGATATCATAGTAGTTACCATAAAACGAGAAGTAAAGGAGAAAAAGTATGAGTGATATGAGTAAAAATACAAATCTAGAAATAGCTGTTGAAATTATGGCAGCTAAAATTGCAAAAATGTCTAGAGAAGGATATACTGCTGAAGACGATAAAATGAAAAAACTGATAGATGAAAGAAATAAAATGTATATTGGAGAAGAGGATGTAATAGAGAAAATAATAACAGAATACGGACCAGAAATAAAAAAAGATTATATTAATATAGAAGGAGAATAGAATATGGAAGAAAATAAAACATTAGAAGAAGTATGTACTGAATATAAGCTTTCAGAAGACGAACGCAACGAAATAGGAAACAAAATAAATGCGATTATGTTAGCAGGAAAGAAAACAAGTGAGCAACCTATAGCAATAATAGATATTGCACCTCCAGGTTCTGGAAAAACAGGTTTAAACGGATATGCCTGTGCACAGTTTAAGGATAATAATGCTGTTGTCATTAATAGTGATGAATTAAAACCATTTCATCCTAGAATAGATGAATTAGCAAAAAAATATCCAGAATATTATACAAAAGTAACTAATCAAGAAAGTAATTTTTGGACAGACAATTTATTTGATGTTGCAGTAGTTAGTAGGTATAATGTTATTTTTGAGGGAACAGGTAGAAACTTAAAACTATTAACAAAGATGATGAGCAAAATGCATGGGTACAAAATAGTTGTAAGAGGAATGGCCGTTAATGAACTAAATTGCTTGATGTCAATAATTGAAAGATATGAAGGACAAGTAGAACAAAAAGGCTGGGGAAGGTTGGTAATGGAAGATCATTTTTATAAAGCATATGATGAAATGCTAGAAAATATCCAAGCGATTGAAGAATCTGGAATGGCAGATATTGTTGAAGTTTATACAAGAAGTGACAATCCAAGTAGACCACTAAGAATATATAGTAGTAGAAATAGAGAATTTAAAGATGCAAGAACAGCTGTAATTGTTGGAAGAGAAAGAGACAGAAAAAGTGCAGAACAATATTATGAAGAAAAATTTAGTAAAAGAGGAACAAAACAACAAAGTTTCCAGAAGAAAAAGAACTTCTAGAAAAAATAACAGAAATATATGATAGAGAACAAGGAATACAATTATAAATTTGAATAGAGGGATGATTATGAACGAATCAAAAACAATAAAAGATGTTGTGGAAGAGGTAGAAAAATCTTCAACAACCTTTGAAAAAACAAATACTGACTTAAAAAGAAAATTTTTAAAATGGAATATAGAAGCATTTAATATGATTGCTTCTTCAGTAAGTGTAAATAGAGGCTCATTTGGAACTGGCTATCCATTTTATGTATTGGATGAAAATTTAAATGGAGAAATTCCAATTATTTCGGAACAAATTAGATATAACAGGCAATTAGTAAGAGATGGGGAGCCTGTACAAAAATCTATATGGCAGTGTAAATCTTGTCTAGAAAGAAATTATGATATAATGCCAGATTTAAAAATAGTATGTAAACCATGCCAAAATATGATAGATTCATTAAAGCCAAGAAAAATTATAAACAGATTACCTGACTTAGACATGTGGTTAGTTTGTGAGGACGGAAGTATTGAACAAGCACAAGCTGAATTAAGCAAATTACTAGAGAAATATAATATGCGTACATCAGATGTTTCTCCATTACAATCTTTAAGTGATGTTGTGAAAATTTCAACAAATTTAAAAGACGGAGAATTTCCAAAAGTATTTTTGCCAATAGATGCACATATT
>OGQM01001724.1_pt1 | contig 14503 bp, 14 predicted proteins | sample 1553191 | NCBI WGS metagenome assembly OGQM01 (sample SAMEA2579954, study PRJEB22360) | human gut metagenome | biome: human gut; feature: human-associated habitat; material: faeces | place: Denmark | collected 2008/2010 | reverse complement strand
TAGTAGCTCAGTTGGTAGAGCATCAGCTTCCCAAGCTGAGGGTCGCGAGTTCGAGTCTCGTTTGCCGCTCGATGAAAACGGTCTCTTGAATGTTCAAGAGACCGTTTTTGTTATTTCTTCATTCTCACTTCATAGAGATCGTTGCGGCGATCTTTGAGGTTGCGCACGCTACCGTAGGTGTGCAATTCGTTCAAAAGATCCAAATCGACGTCCGATATAAGAATCATTTCGGTGTTCGGGGTAGCCTCGGCTCTGCGTCCGTCTGTCGGGAATGCGAAATCACAGGGGGTAAAAACTCCCGACTGGGCATATTGAATATCCATGTTGTGTACTTTGGGCAGGTTGCCTACGCTACCGGCTATGACTACGAAGCACTCGTTCTCGATGGCACGGGCATGTGCGCAGACTCTTACACGGGAATAGGCGTTTTGGGTATCGGTGAGGAATGGAACGAACAATATTTGCATACCTTCGCTGGCCATGATTCGGGAGAGTTCGGGGAACTCGACATCGTAACAAATCAAGACTCCGATTTTGGCGCAGTCGGTCTCGAAAGTCCGAATGGCTTTACCGCCGCTCAATCCCCAGCATTTCATTTCGTCGGGGGTGACATGTAGTTTTTCATACATTTCGTAAGTACCGTCTCGACGGCATAAGAAACCTACGTTGTAGAGCAGTCCGTCTTCTTTAATCAGCGGCATACTTCCTGTAATGATGTTGATATTGTACCGAATTGCAAGATTGATGAAACGTTCTCGTATTTCGTCGGTATATCGGGCTAATCCTCTGATAGCCTGAGACTCGCTCGCATCGTTGAACCGAGCCATGAGCGGGGCGTTGAAATACTCTGGAAAGAGGACGAAGTCGCTTTGATAACCGCTTACGGAATCGACGAAAAATTCCACTTGCTCGAAAAGATCGTCGAGCGTTTTGTAACTACGCATTTGCCATTGTACGAGACCTACCCGCACGGTGGTCTTAGGAGATATATATTCTTCGGTAGGCTCTTGATAGTAGATGTTATCCCATTGGAGCAGACAGGCGAAGTGTTTCGACTCCTCGTCGTTGGGCAAATAGTTTCGCATTACCTTACGGACGTGGAAATCGTTGGAGAGTTGGAACAATAGCACCGGGTCGAATATCTCGCGTTGACGCACCTTGTCGATGTACTCTTTGGGGCGCATTCGGTCGGCGTATTTGTGGTAGTTCGGCAAACGTCCGCCGAACATGATCGCTTTCAGATTGAGCTTTTCACACAACTCTTTGCGATATTCGTACATACGTCGGGCGAGACGTAGACCCCGATAATCGGGGTGTATGAACACTTCGATACCATACAGGATATTTCCCTTCCGCGTGTGAGTGTCGAATGTTTCGTTTCCAGTGACTTGGGCATAGGTGTGGTCGTTCTTTACATCGTTATAGTTTACGATGATAGAGAGGGCGCAGCCCACGATTTTATCATCGACGACCGTGACGATTTGTCCTTCGGGAAATATGCGAATGAGTTTGTTGATTTGTTCGGGAGTCCAAAATACGTCGCTACCGTCGGCATAGACACGGGTGAAAGAGTTAGCCAGTTGGTCGTAATCTTCTTTTTGAAGATTGCGTATTTCGACTTTATTGATTTCTTTTTGTTTCATGAATCCTTTGTTTGGTTTAGGTATGCAAAATTACTTTTTTTACCCGCTTGTTGTCCGTTTTGTTTCGATTTTCTTTATGCTGGGTATTTTATAAGTTCGCTTATAAAATATGTACTTCCCTTTTGGGTAATTCCTTTGCCTTCTTTTAATGAATCTTTCTGTCGATTAGTTTCATCTCTTTTATGTCGTCGATATTCCATCTTGCGATGATACGGGAACAACAGAAAGAGAGAACATTCTTTAATCTCATTTTCATGCAGATAATGTGTGTCGTTTCTTCATTTAGACTATTTTTGAAAAAAAATTCAAGGTTTCTGCAACCAAACGAGTGGTTGGTTACGTCTAATGATTGAATTTCCGGAAAGAGAACGACTATAAATAACCTATAAAATTAAAATAGAAGAGAATATGAAAAAGATGTTTATGATGATGCTTTTGTCTATCGTATCGTGGACAGGAGCCGTAACAGCAACCGAGGCAACAGCTCCTCTGAAATCGAATGGCCCTGTGGCACAACAAGAAGCGGTCGTAGCAGCCGATACACTTAACGGTATGACTCCGAGCGAGGCTTTTCAAATACGTATGAAAGAACTCGAATTTGAACGGGATAAAACGTTCTTTCAAGATGAGCCGGATGCCGAGGATATAATAGATTCTTTGGTTCCTCTTTTTGCTATTGTTTCACCTTTTCTTATCGCTTTTTTAATTGTCTTTTTCTATATTTATTATCGTAATAAAAAAGTACAATCCCGCTATCGGGTGATGGAGAAAGCGATAGAGTCGGGTCGAGAATTGCCCGAAGGCTTTTTCGACGAACCGGAGTCGAAGCGACCCAGTAAATTTTCCACTCTGAATCAAGGTCTTGTTTGTATGGCTGTCGGAATCGGGTCTTTTATATGGTGTATAGGTGGAGCTTATGAATTGGACGAAGGTTTCGGGGCTCTTTTGGTTGGTTTGGCGGCCATATTCACTTTGATAGGTATAGGGAAACTGATTCTTTATCGGTTAGAATCGCGAAAGAAAGTTCGTGATACCGATGAGCAAACTACCGAAATCGAGTAGGCCGGAGCGATGAATAAGAACGAGGATATAGCGTGGGTGACTCGTTGTGCTTTGTTCGACGATCGGCGGGCTTTTGCCCGCCTTGTCGATAAGTATCAGGTGCGACTGAAACGCTTTTTCCTGAATCTTACCGGTGGAGATCCAGTGCTCAGCGATGATTTGGCGCAGGAGACTTTTATCAAAGTTTATTATAATTTGCGTAGTTATAAAGGCTTGTCTTCTTTTTCGACATGGATTTATCGAGTAGCTTACAATGTGTTTTACGATGAGTTACGAAAGAGCCGGGAATGGGAAGATGCTTCTGTGGACGAGGCGGCCAATCTGTTGGAGCAACCTCCTGAGTGTGTGGACCGGAATATCGATATATCGCGAGCTTTGTCTATTTTACGCCCCGAGGAGCGAACGGCGATAACCTTATTCTTCGTCGAGGACCTTGCCGTGGCAAAGATAGCAGAGATTATGAGTATATCGGAAGGTACGGTAAAGTCGCATTTATTTCGTGCAAAACAAAAATTGGGTGAATATTTAAAGAAAAACGGATATGAATGAATGGAATGACAATCAGTGGCGGGGGTTTTTCGGCGATCATTCGTTGGAACTTCGGACAGATAAGTGGTTCACGCGTAGGGTGTTGAATAGACTGCCTCGCAAGCGATGGAGCATAGAAGCCAAAATTTCATTTGTCGTTTCGGTACTTGTTATTGCAATTTGTACGGTTCTATGCTTGATATTTGCCAAAGAAATGATTTACAATCCTTGTTGGACTTGTGCACACACTTGGTTGGCTTACATGGGATTGTCTGTGGCTTGCGGGTTGTGTGTCGGACAGTTGGGTTCCTTTCTGCGCAGGATTTATGATGCTTCCTAAAACTGAAATAAATTTAAGTAACGAGCGAGAGGCATGGGTTGAACAAGACTTATGTCTCTCGTTCTATTTGTTGGATAGCGGAGTGTGGCGGGAGATAAATTCGGCGAAAGAATCTTTGTAAGTATCCGAAATAGGAATGTATTCTTTACCAAATACGATTCGGTTTCGATCGATCATTTTGATTTTACAACCCTGTACGATGAACGACCGGTGCACCCGAATGAACCGGCTATCGGGTAACATTTCTTCGAGAGATTTCAAGCTAAGCAGGGAAAGAATGGGGTGCGGTTCGTCTTCGAGGTAAATTTTTACATAATCTTTCAGCCCTTCGATATAGAGTACTTTATCGAGGGGAATCTGTTTAAGTTTATAATCGCTTTTTACAAAGATATATGATTTGTCTGGGGAATGCATTTCACCCGTCCCGGACGATAATTCGAACCATTGCAACGCTTTTTGTGCCGCTTTCAGAAAATCGGTGTAGGCAAAAGGTTTCAACAAATAATCGACGGCGTTGACTTTATAACTGTCTACGGCATATTGTCCGAATGCCGTAGTGAAAATGACACGGCTTTTCCCTTCTATCATGCGAGAAAATTCCATACCGTCCAGCTCGGGCATTTGTATATCGAGAAATATCAAATCTATATCTCCTTTTGAGATTCTTTCGATCGCTTGAACAGCCGAGGTAAACGAAGCCTCCAATTGTAGAAAAGGCGTTTTCTTGACATAGCTTTCCAGTAGCTCGATTGCAAGGGGTTCATCGTCGATAATACAACATTTCAATATCATAGTCGCAGTGTTTATTTAATTCAGGTCGATAGTCAACATGGAGCGGTAGATGTGCGAATCGCTCTCGGCATGCAGATTATATTTTCCCGGGTATAGAAGTTCGAGTTGTCGGGATAGATTTTTTAGTCCGATACCCGAACCGCTCTTGTCGGTTTCATTTTTCGGGAAGCTGCTGTTTTCTATATCGCATTCGATAACTCCCTGTGAAGGTTCGGACATATTGATTTTTACGAAAGATCGGGTAGATGCGCTGGTCCCGTGTTTGAAAGCATTCTCGATGAGTGTGATGAAAAGCAACGGTGCTATTTTATACCCTCGACACAAGCCGGTAGGAATATTTACATCTACTTGGACGTGGCGGGCGAGCCTCAATCGCATGAGCTCGATGTAGTTATGGTTGAATTCCAGTTCTTTTTCCATAGGAACATAGGGCTGTGTATTTTCGTAGAGGACGTAACGCAACAACTTGCTCAGTTCAAGAACTGCGCTTTGGGCCCGTTCGGGACTGATAGCGATAAGCGAGTAGATATTGTTGAGCGTATTGAATAGAAAATGAGGATTGAGTTGATTTTTCAAATTTTTCAATTCCGCTTCGGTACGTTCCTATTCCAACTGCTTACGTTCTTTTTCGGTTGTGATCCATTTTTGAGTGACTTTTATAGCGGCACTCAGCCCAACGACCAGCACCAGTGTAATGGAATCTTGCCATTGCATGAACCCCGGACGAGGAGGGGGAATGGGGGTGGGCCTTTGATGCAGAATGCTCTCGGGAATGACCATGCGGTGTACCAAATAGATAGCTACATTGGCCATGACTACCAGTAATAAATTATAGAGAATGAATCGTATGTTTTTTTTACGAAACAGGACTTTATCGATGAGCCATAAGTAGTTGATGTAAAAAATACAGGCTATGCAAATCGGTTGGATATAAAATTTTATCAGGCTGAAATTGTGTATTCGGTTGATGTTTCCGAACCGTTCGATAAACAAGAGTGGAAAAATAAACAAGATACTCCATGCCGCCAGATGTATAAAGACGGTATTCCATTTTTTACTTAGATGTAGCTTGTCGGATGCCATTGTACAAATATATTCATTCGAAAGGTAAAAGTGAAATTATTCGTAGCGAATCGCTTCGATGGGATCGAGATTAGCGGCTTTACGAGCCGGATACCAACCGAAGAATATCCCGGTTATCGTACAAACGAAGAAAGAAAGTATGACCGAATAGGCTTGTACGTAGACAGGCCATTTGAACAGGACGTTGACGATTGCCGATGCACCTACTCCGAAGACGACCCCGATAATCCCGCCGGTGACGCTGATGAGAACGGCTTCGATAAGGAATTGGGCGAGGATATCGATACCCCTGGCTCCGATGGACATGCGCAACCCTATTTCCCGAGTGCGTTCCGTTACGGAGACATACATGATATTCATGATTCCGATACCTCCTACTAATAACGATATACCAGCAATGCAAGCGAGCAAGATTGTCATCATGTCGGTTGTCGAGCTTAGCATGGAACTTAGTTCTTCTTGTGAACGTATTTCGAAATCATCATCTTCTCCTTCTTTTATTTTATGGTTTTTCCGTAGAATCTCGCTGATTTCTTCGGTTGCCTGAGGGGTAAGTTCTTCCGACAATGCCGAACAGTAGATACCTTGCAAGTAGATAATGGCGAGAATGCGTTTCTGTACCGTAGTATACGGTGCGAGTACCATATCGTCTTGGTCCATACCCATGCTGTTGTATCCTTTGGGCGTGAGAGTACCTATGACTTTAAGGGGAATTTTATTGAACCGGATTACTTTTCCGATCGGGCTTTCTCCATTGGGGAAGAGATTGTCGGTAATGGTTTTCCCGATTAAACAGACTTTGGCAGAAGTGATGACGTCTTGTGGAGTGAACATGCTTCCCTCTTCCAAAGAAATTTTACGAATATCCAGATAATCTTCGGTAATACCGTATATCGTACTGGGATAGTTGTTCGCTCCATATATGAATTGTCCGCTGCTGTTTACCGAGGGGGAACAAGCCGACACGTATTCAGCTTGTTCGGAGATGGATTTATAATCGTTTAATTTGAGTGTTTGCATAGACGATGCGTCTTGCCTTACACCTCCTCTTTCCATGTTGCCGGGGTGTATCATGATCATGTTTGAACCCATTTCTGAGATTTGTTCTCGTATGCTTCGTTTCGAACCTTGTCCGATGGCCAGCATCGTGATGACGGATGCCACGCCGATGATGATACCCAACATGGTGAGGAAGCACCGTAGCTTATTGTTATTGAGTGCTTTTAGAGCTATTTTAGTCAGATTGGTCAGATTCATAATATTATCCCTTAGTCGGTTTCCACCGGTAGTTTTTGCAGCATTTCCAAAGCCGATGCTTGTTTTTCGTTCCGTGTATCGGAGATTACTTTCCCGTCCCGTAATACGATGTTTCGGCTACTGTATGCCGATAATTCAGGATTGTGGGTCACAAAGATAATGGTACGTCCCCGGGCATGCAGTTCCTGAAAGAGAACCAAAATTTCGAATGAAGTCCGGGTGTCAAGGTTTCCTGTGGCTTCGTCGGCAAGAATGATTACAGGGTCGTTAACCAATGCGCGAGCTATCGCTACCCGCTGTTGTTGCCCTCCCGACATTTGGTTGGATTTATGATTTTTTCGCTCGGCCAGTCCAACGGCATCAAGAGCTTTCGATGCCAGTTCGTGCCTTTCTTTGGCCGAGATGGAGGAGTTGTACATGAGGGGTAATTCCACATTTTCGAGGGCGGTCGTTTTGGGCAACAAGTTGTAGGATTGAAATACGAACCCGATTTTCCGATTTCGCAAAACCGACCGTTCGTTCTTACCCATACTCCGAACAGAAATACCATCGAGGTAATACTCTCCCGATGTGGGGGTGTCGAGGCAGCCGAGTATATTGAGCAGAGTGGATTTTCCCGAGCCGCTGGTTCCCATAATGGTTACGAACTCACCGGAATTTATGGTGAAATTGACGCCTCGCAGAGCATGTACGGTTTCACTCCCTACGATAAAATTGCGTCTTATGTTTTCTAATCGAATGATTTCGTTCGTGGTCATGTCGGTTTCCTGATTATTTCTTTTTTCCCGGCGGTTTGGGCATGAACGGGCTTTCTTCTTTCTCTTCCGATGATTGTCGATTGGTAGCATTTATATTACTTTTGCGGTCTATGGCTACGGTTTCACCGGCTTCCAACCCGGAGCAAATTTCGACGTTTACGCTATTGTCCATGCCTACGACGACCTTACGAGGTTTCCATTCTTTCCCGTCTTGTACCCAGACGATTTTCAAGCTGTCGTTTCCGGATATTTCTTGTTGAGGCAAATCTTCCGGTTCGTGGCGCTTTTTGCCCGATGGCGGATCGGGAACGAATCGAAGGGCTTTGAGCGGTATGTTCACGACATTGCGGCGTTCGGCGGTGTAAATGGTGATGTTGGCGGTTAATCCCGGTTTTAATTTCAAATCGGGATTATGGGCAGAGATAACCACTTCGTAGGTGACTACATTGCTTTCTTCCGTGGCCTCTAAACGCACTTGTGTGACTGTCCCCTCGAATGTGTCGTTGGGGTAAGCGTCGACGGTGAATATGACTCTTTGCCCCTCTTGCACTCCGCCAATATCGGCTTCGTCGACATCGGCTATAACCTGCATTTGGGTCAGGTCGGCAGCAATGGTAAAGAGGGTCGGCGTTTCGAATCCGGCAGCTACGGTTTGTCCTTCTTCGACCGCCCGACTGATGACTACGCCGTCGATAGGCGAAGTAATAGTGGCATAAGCTAAATTTCGTTTAGCCTTAGCCAGATTTGCCTCGCTGCTTTCGAAGGTGCTTTTAGCTTTTGCGTAGTTGTATTTCGACTCTTCGTATTCGGTGTCGCTGATGAGTTGTTTCTCGTGCAGGGCCTTGTTTCTGAAAAAGTTTTTTTCTTGATATTCATATTCGGCTTTTGCTCCGTCGTACGTGGCCTGCTGGGAGGTGAGTTCGCTTTGCAAAGTGACTTTATCCATTTCGGCGATGAGTTGTCCTTTGGTTACGATGGAGTTGTAGTCGGCATACAGTTTGTCTATGATACCCGATACTTGTGTCCCGACTTCGACTTGTGTGACCGGCTCGATTGTCCCGGTTGCCGTGACGGCTTCCGAGACGTCTCCTCGTACAGCCTGAGCCGTTTCGATAACATAGTTCGCGCTCTTCGACTTCCCGCCGAAACAGAACCAGAGTATGGCGATGGCGACAACGGTCGATACGGTAACGATGATGATTTTTTTTGATTTCATATTTCGATGACAGTTTATATTCGAGTTTGAGTTAGTCGAGGGTAAGAGGTTTGTTTTCGTAATAGTCGAGTAGTCTCAAATTGAGCAAAGCCATGAAGCGGGATTGCAGTTCTTCTTGTTGAGCCGACAGCCAGCTGTTTTTCGCCGTGAGCATCTCGACCGTATTTTTCATACCGAGGTAGAACTGTTCTTCGGTGAGTTCGTAGGAGGTCTTTGTGGCGTTGAGCTGTTCTTTTGCCGCAAGGTATTTCGATTGGGCAGACGAAGCATCGAGCCATGCGTTTTCTATTTGGTTCAGCAAATCCTTTTCTTGATTTTTAAGATCCAATTGGCTGATTTTTTGTTGAATTTTTGCCCGTTCGACAGCCGATTTGTTAGAGCGGCGGCTATATATAGGGACGGATAACGGCCAGCCCCCAAAGCAAAGTCAGCCCGACCGATTCGTTGAATCCTTGTTTCATTTGAGTCCCGAAACTCCCGTTGTTCCCTGTATTGTGTCCGCTGCCTATACCGGCATTCAAGGAGAGATTGGGGTAGTAGCCGGCTTTGGCATTCGCTATATTCAGTTCGGCGACTTCGAGTTTTAATTTACCGCTCTGTATGGAGGGGACGAACCCTAATGCCGTAGTGTAGACCGTGCTTTTATCGGGTAGGGGAACGAGAACTTTGCTTTCGTCGATTTCGGGAGTTGCCAGATTCATCTCTTGATTGATGTCGAGCTCGAGTAATTGTTTTAGTTCGAGTTTTAATTGGTCTCGATTGGCTTCGGCTGTGACTAATTGGTATTTGTCGTTACTGTACTGGGCTTCGAGCTGGGCCAAATCGCTTTTGGAAATAGAGCCGGCAGCCAGTAATTCGCGAGATCGTTCTACTTGGCGAAGGGAAACTTCTACGGTCTGTTTGCAAATGTTCACGGCTTCCTCGGCATAGAGTATTTGGAGGTAGTCGGTGAGTATTTCTATTTGCAAATTATCGAGTGTTTCTTTGAATGCGTATTGTTGTTGCTTCTCTTGTATTCGGTTGGCTTTAATCGTGTTTCGCCGTTTCCCATCGAAAATTGTCCATGATGCGTCGATTCCGTAAGTTCCCGTATAGACGTTTTTGCCCGACCGGCTGCCGTCGGCCATCGGATAGTTATTGTAATTATGAGAGGTCGAGAAGTCGAACGAAGGAAAAAGTTGAGCTTTTGCCTCTTTGGTGTTAACCTCGCTTTCTTCTACGGACAGTCGGTTTTGTTGCAGGGTGATGCTGTGGTCACGGGCGTATTCGAAACAGTCTTGTAATGTCCATGTGGAGGGTATTTTTTCTTGTGCCCATAAAGCAGTACTGCATAGAAGCAGGGGGACTCCGGTGGATATTATTAATTTTTTCATTATCGATACGTTAAATTTCGATTCAAATTTAACATTTAGCCGATGATGAAAGAAAAGTAATAGAAAGAGTCCCTTTTTTTGCGGATAAAGTATCTTCTTTTATCGATAAACGGGTAAAGTATTCTATGTTTTTATTTTTGTAAAAAGGAAGAGGAAAATTCCGACTGGAATTTTCCTCTCTAAATATTTGTTATTTACAACTTTAATAGAAAAGCAAAATGAGCAGTTGAGCCGAAAGCACCCGCAGGAACATGGCGAGGGGGTAAACCGTCGAGTAGGCTACCGATGGGGCATCGTTCCCCGATACCTTGTTGCCATAGGCGAGGGCGGGGGGGTCGGTACAAGCTCCTGAAAGCAATCCCATGATAGAGCAATAGTTGATCTTGTAGTGTGCCCGGGCAATAATTCCGATGATGAGAAGAGGAATCACGGTGATGAGAAATCCCCACCATACCCAAATGAGTCCGCCGGACATAATCGTGTTGACGAATTCGCCTCCTGCCGATATACCAACACTGGCTAAGAAAAGACAGATACCTATTTCCCGTAGCATGAGACTGGCTCCGGTCGAAGTGTAAGTGACGAGGTGAATTTTATGACCGAAACGGCCCAAGAGAATTGCGACGACCAGCGGTCCCCCAGCTAATCCCAACTTCATGGGAACACTCATTCCCGGAATGGCGAGAGGAATGCTTCCCAATATGATACCGAGGAATATACCTACGAATAGTGTTACCATGTTGGGCTCGTGGAGGCGTTTCGTAGAGTTACCGAGTTTCTCGGCCAGACGATTGATGTCTTCGATTCGTCCTACAACGGTAAGGCGGTCTCCTATTTGTAATTCCAGATTAGGATTGGCTAGAAGATCAAGACCAGCTCGGTTTACACGGGTCGCATTCAACCGGTATCCCATTCTGAGACGTAGGCTTCCTATCTTGCGTCCGTTGAATTCGGGGCGGGTAACCAGTATTCGACGAGAAACCACAGGGGCAGGAATAGCTTCCCAGTTCATTTCGACGGGGCGACCTATAAATGCATCCAATGCGCTTTCGTCATGTAAAGAGAGGACAACGAGAAGCAAGTCTCCTTCTTGGAGTGTCGTATCTGAGTTGGGTATGATTACTTCGTCGTTATGTTTAATACGCGATACAACAAAATTACGGTCGATGAGTTTGGTCAAATCGTCGAGAGTCCTGCCAAAGATAAGTTTGTTTTCTACTTTATAAGTAACGACATGCGGGACGAGTTGGCTCGATTGGTTTTCTTCTTCGATTTGTCGACTTTCTTTTTCCATTTTAACTTTGAAAATCGCCCGGATAACCAGCATGGAGGCGATGATTCCGATTACTCCCAACGGATAGGCGGCCGCATATCCGAGAGCGATTTCTGGAACCTCGGAAATGGACCCGTCGAATTTGAGCTGTGAAAGCGTTTGTTGCGCCGCTCCTAATCCCGGTGTGTTCGTGACAGCCCCCGAAAGAATACCTACCATCATGGGCATACTTATTTCTCCCTGATGTATAAAGTATAGGGTGAGAGCGACCGCTATGTTGAGTATGACGATACCGACGGCCAGCATATTTAGGGTTAGTCCTCCTTTTTTAAAGGAGGAAAAAAAACTCGGTCCTACTTGCAATCCAATGGAATAAATGAATAGAATCAGCCCGAACTCCTGTACGAAATGGAGTATGTTTTTTTCGGCGGAAAAACCGAAGTGCCCGGCAATCAAGCCGACGAAAAGTACAAATGTGACTCCTAATGAAATGCCGAAGAATTTCATCTTTCCTAAGGCTACACCCAATGCGATGACAAATGCATACAGGATAACGGTGTGGGCTACCGAGGCATCATTGAATAATAGATTTTGAATCCAATCCATTGCAGATAAATAGTATTTTTTAATTTTTTTGCAAAGGTAGCAATAATCTGTATAAACAATCCTTTAAAGGAAGATTTTGTTTGTGCATTTTGAGAGACGGTTCGATTTATTTGCGTATGAAACGAAAAAAGCCTCAGACATCACGTCTGTGGCTTTCCATCAAGTCAATACACTTTTTTATGCTAAGAGCCTTCCTCGACCATGCTCCCGCACAGTTTCTGGAATGTTTCAGTTAGATTTGTCTTCATGTAATAGAATGCGCCGTAATAACAAGTCTGTTATAATCTTCGGCGTATACTATTATAGTTTTAGGATAGTAGATTATTCAATTCTTTTAAAGAGGCTATGTGGTAGTTCGAAACTCTTTTAGCTTGGGGAACCGTTCGTTGGCAGAGCCATGCTGTTTTGCAGCCGATGTCTTTTGCCGGCAATAAGTCGCTGTTTAGGGAATTGCTGACGCATAGAGTTTCTTCCGGCTCGATATGTAACGCATTGACCGATAACCGGAATATTTCTTTATCGGGTTTGCTCAGGTTCACCATGCTGGATTCAATGACATCGGTGAAGTAGGAGGCCAATCCGAAATCTACCAAAACTGCCGGTAAGTTTCCGTATGATTGAGCGACGATTCCCAAACGATACTGTTTTACCAAGTTTTCGAGTGTTTTTTCGTTTTGTCTTACATACATGATCGCCATGTTATAACAAATCGTGGCCAGTTGTTGGGCATACTTTTGAGTACATCGATTGTCGGATAATAATCCTTTTGAAATAAGATATTTGATTTGAAGCGATAGTTTGGTATGTAAGGTAAAATAAAAATTAAACCAGGGTTCGATTAGTCCTTTTTCGGATATTTCCTTTTCTGCAAATTCATGGGCGGCCAGATAGTCGCTCTTGGTTATAGGTATCCCGATTTCCCTGTATTCTTTCCAAATGAGGTCGAACCAATCACTCCCCTCGGTATCGATTGTACCTGAGAAATTGAATAGAATACCTTTTATGTCGTGTCTCTTTTCCATCGTTTTATTTTTTCTTGAAGATGGAGGCAAAGTTATTTCGGGAGGTGATTCTTCACAAGGTCGTAATGGGCATATAATTGTCCTAAATTTCGGATTTGTGAATTTTGATTGTTTCTGCGTTCGCTTTACACTACCTTTGTATTTTGTAAAATAAAAGAAGATGAAAGAGTTGGTTATTTTTGATTTGGACGGGACTTTGTTAAACACGATTGCCGATTTGGCTATCAGTACGAACTATGCTTTGCGTCGTTGCGGTTTTCCAGAACATAGGGAGGAGGAATATTTTCATTTTGTAGGGAACGGAATAACTAAATTGTTCGAGCGAGCTTTGCCGGAAGAGAGTCGTTCGTCGGATAATGTATCTCGTGTGAGGAGCTATTTTTTGGAATATTACTCGGTACATAATACCGATTATACTCGCCCTTACGATAAAGTGGAGGAATTATTGTCTGTTTTAAATTCTCATGGTGTGAAAATAGCTGTGGCGTCGAATAAATATCAGGCAGGAACCCAAAAGTTAATACAGTATTTTTTCCCCGGAATCGATTTCGTATCTGTATTGGGACAGCGTGACGGCATTCCGGTAAAGCCAGCTCCCGATATTGTATATGAAATTCTAAATAAGTCGGGGGTTGAGGCGGAAAAAGCCCTGTATGTGGGAGATTCAGATGTAGATATGTTTACCGCGAAGGCTGCCGGGGTCGAATCGGTCGGTGTAACATGGGGATTTCGGAGCCGTGAAGAATTGATTGAAGCCGGAGCTTGTCATTTAGTGGATAGTCCCATCGAGATACTCCGGCTCAGCCTATAATTAGTGGGGATTGTCTTTTAACTCTTATATTTTTGCAGGTAGGGAGGAAAAAAGATTCGCAGAGACATCTTAGTCCGTCCTCCTCCCCTGCCGTGTCCCGTAGCCTTACGAGGTGTTTTGTTAGCCATATAGGAGTGGTGTCACGCAGTGACGGGGTGTGACCCTTACAGCCAAAAAGTCTATGAAATCTTTCCACCCCCTCTTCTTAGAAACTGCCGTTTCTTCGGTGTCTCCCCTATATGGCTACCGCCACACAGGGGAGAAGTGTAAATACAATTATCTCATTCGTTAAAACGATGTAACAGACTGGTGTTAAGCCTCTTCCCTTGTGTCTTGTACAGTAAAATATAGGGGGGTGTCCGCCGGACGGAAGGGTTAACTCTTATAGCTAAAAAGTTTATGAAATCTTTCCACCCCCTCTCCTCTATATTGCTAACAAAACACCTCGTAAGGCTACGGGACACGGCAGGGGAAAAGGAGGAACGCAATCCATCTCATTTGCAAAAATTCATGTTTACCTCCACCGATTTTCTACTGAACCGATATTTTGGTTTTGTGAGATTGGGGATTCTTTTGTGAAACGATAAAAAAGTAACAACCCCGCTTCACAGCGGAATCGTTACGTTAACCAAAATATATAGAATAGTTAATCGAAAAAAATAGTCTGTAATATTTACATGGGGCGATTGGAGTCTGCAACCCGACTCCATGAAGCTGGATTCGCTAGTAATCGCGCATC